>Ga0209537_1000324_pt1 | contig 58541 bp, 56 predicted proteins | sample BioPla4DNA1_FD_187698 | JGI IMG/M metagenome (GOLD analysis project Ga0209537, IMG submission 187698) | Biogas fermentation microbial communities from Germany - Plant 4 DNA1 (SPAdes) (version 2) | ecosystem: Engineered > Bioreactor > Anaerobic > Digestate | place: Bielefeld, North... | reverse complement strand
AGCGGCAAGGATGGTAAACAAGGTCTGTACTCACTGCCTGCTTTATGGTGCGCAGAACAAGCGGAGAATTATTGACGATCACATGGTCAAGTTGGTCATCCAGGGAGAGCTGGTTTAGTTCTCCCTGGCCCCTAAGGGGCAACGTTTGTTGGACACTATATCCGTCACCTTTTGGTCGATTAACGCCGTCTATTGCTGGACAGTATGGGTTAGCAGTAACACTCAAGGTAACAATGGATCTGGAAAGGCATAGTGTATGGCGCCGGATAGCAGTACCCGTGAATAGTAGGTTTTCTCGATTCCACAGGGTTTTGCAGGCTGCGTTCGGTTGGCGCGGCTACCATCTGCACGAATTCTATGTATATGGCAGTGAAAAACATGATAATCAGGAATACATCAACCACCCCGGTTATCATAGAGAAGGTTACCGCCCGCTTGTTTGCGTGGTATCCGATGAAGAAGGATTCGATTATGGTAGTGATGTACCGATGGTTCACGAGGCTGAGGCCATGCTGGCAGATTACTTTCCGGCCCCCATGAAATACACCTATGATTTTGGAGACAATTGGCAGCATGGGCCGCCAGCCAGGGGTATAAGGATTTTAATATTGAGCAGGTGAACCGAGCGATTAGGTACAATTATTAGGATTCATCGGTTTTTATTATGGAGATACATTTCGTTTCTCTCTCCCTACCCCACCGTCCCCCGGTAATCCGAGCTGAAAACCCGGTAATTTATGTTCGGGAAGATGTTGTTCTCCGCTTCCAGTTGTTCCAGCCATGGTTCGTCGTAGCGGTCTTCGCATATGGCGTAGAAGAGCCGGGTGAAGTTGTGGAGGTGGGTTTTGGTCCTCCTGACGGCGTAGTCGACCATGGTGCCGGACTTCATGATGAAGGCCCAGTCAGAGGATTGGGCGAGCAGCAGTTCTCTGGCCGCCTGGTTTAAGGCTCTCGCTTTGAGGCCGTGGGCGTCCCGGTTTTGGTTGGCCAGGTTGATCATGCGTTCGCCGGCCTTGTGGAGGTGGCGGTAGATCCACTCGTTGGACTTTTCCAGCCACACCTCGTTGTACCCCTTGTGGCCCCAGCTGGAGGCGTTGGGGACCGCTACCTGGTTGATGGGGTACATCTCCAGGTACTCGCTGGGAGTGACCATCCGGTAGGTTTTCTGGTCGTAGGCGGTTTTACGGAAGAAGTAGTTAAGGAAGTCGGGCCCTTCAAACCACCAGTGGCCGAAGAGCTCGGCGTCGTACGGGGCTACTATCAGGGGTTTGCGGTCCATCAGTCCTGCCAGGTATTCCAGCTGGTGCTGCCGGTTGAACATGAAGTTCCCGGCGTGCAGGGCCGCTTTTTCATCGGCCCAGTCGGGCTGGTACGGCTCCTTGTGCTCGGTGTTGCCGGTGATGCGGTAGTATTTGAGTCCGGTGTCCACCCTGAGCCCGTGGGGCAGGAAGTCCTTGATGTATTCGTAGTCCAGGTCGTAGCCGATGTCCCGGTAGAATTCGCGGTAGTCAGGGTCGCCGGGATAGCCCTCCTTGGAACTCCATACCTGTTTGGAGGTCTCGGTGTCCCGTCCGAAAGCCGCCACTCCCGAAGGGCAGTAGATGGGGGCGTAGACCCCGTACTTGGGTCGCCGGGAGGCGTACATGACCCCGTGGGTGTCGGTAAAGAAGTAGCGCAGTCCGAATTCCCGCAGTATATAGTCATGGCCGGGTTTGTAGCCGCATTCGGGGAGCCAGATCCCACGGGGTTTTCGGCCGAATACCTGCCGGAAGAGCTCCACACCTACCGCTACCTGAGCCCGGACTATCTCATCCTGCAGGCCGATGAGGGGCAGGTAGCCGTGGGTGGCGCTGCTGGTAATGAGTTCCACCCTTCCTGTGTTCAGCAGCTTGCGGAGGGCATTGAGGAGGTCGCCGCCGTTCTCATCAAAGATGGTCCGGTGAATGCTCTGGTACCGCTCTTTGTAAAGCCGCGCCGTGTAGTTGAATTCGGGCATGTTGTGGGTTCTTTCCACTTCAAGGGCCGCCAGTTCCATCAGGCCTTCCAGGTGCCGCCGGTATTTTTTCATGACCAGTTCGTCCCGCAGCATGCTGATAAGCGGGGGGCTGAGGGAGATGGTGATGCGGAATTCGATATCGTCAGCCGCCAGTTTTTCCAGCATCTGCAGGATGGGGACGTAGGTTTCGGTTATCCCCTCATAGAGCCACCTTTCCTCCAGGTATTCCTCACCTTCGGGGTGGCGGACGTAAGGGAGATGGGCATGCAGTACCAGGCATACCAGTCCTTTTTCCATGCTAACCTTCCTTTCTGTACATGAAGGGAGAGGTGAGGTCCAGCGGGAAATCCCCCAGCCGTTTCAGGAGTTTCTGCTCGTAATCATTGACCAGCATCCATTCCTCATCAAAGAGGTGGGAAAGGCTGTCCCGCGGCGTTACCACCGTGTTGGAAACGGCCAGAGAGATAAACTCCCGGCCGTGCTTGAGACCCAGATGGCAGTAGAAAGGGGTCGAGCTCTTGCCCACCCGGATATGCCAGTCGCGGGCCGTACCTCCGACGTTTATGTCAAAGTATCCCATATCGTCCGATAACTCAATTACCCGAAGCGTCACGTTATCCCGGCTGGCTGCTGCCTCTCCGTACTGACGAATCAAACTCTCCCAGTGATGGTCGCTGATTTCCCAGTAGGCGAAAAGCCATTCGGGGTCGCGAACCATCAGGACCACGCGGGTGTCGTTGTAGCTTTCGGGCAGCTCCGGTACCAATGCGGGAACCGACGGCTGAATTTCAACTGGGGCCAGGTCCTCGGAGGTCTCCATGGTAAACATCCTGCGAGGAGGCTGAGCCTCTTGCCCTTTACGGTCGGGGCGCAGAAGGATTAATGCTACGATCACTGCAGCTACGATGAGTATGGTGATTATAACTCCAGTCATGGTATCCTCCTTTGTTGTGTCTGATAAAACAACCGGTTAAGTGGAATAATGATTCCGCGGATATTATTCCCCAACCGATTGATTAAATTGCGAGGGATTAAATGAGAGACATCGTTATGGGCAACGGTGCCATGATGCTCAATTTTGATGGAGAACTTAATCTCCGAGACCTTTACTGGCCGTATGGGGGTTTTGAGAACCACGGCGATCGCAATCGCAGTTCCTGTGCGGTTTATGCCGACCAGCGACTGAGCTGGCTTTTCTATCCGGAGTGGGAAAAACGCCTGGGATACCTGCCGGACACTCCGGTTACAAGGATACATGCGGTTAATCAGAACCTGGGTCTGGAGCTGGAAATCAACGATGCCCTCCACCCGGCGGACGACCTCTACCTAAAAAGGATTGTGGTCAGAAACCGGCGGGAATATCCCCGGGAGATTAAATTCATTTTCTACCAGGATTTTTCCATACGGGGAATCGAGGCCGGAGACTCGGCGGTATACGATCCCCAGACCGGAGGAATTTACCACTACAAGCGGGGATGTTATATCCTGGCCAACTGCCGGACGGCCCAGGGGGGCGCGGATGAGTATTCCACCGGGGTCAAGCGTTACCGCGGGCGGGAGGGTACTTACAGGGATGCGGAGGACGGGTGCCTGGCTCTCAACCCCGTAGCCGACGGCTCGGTAGACAGCGCCATCGGGGTCAGGGTCGAGCTTCCCGCACGGGGAGAGGAGGAGGTCTGCTATTGGCTGGTGGCCAGCCACGGGCTGGAGGAACTGCGGGGGGCCAACCGACGGTTTCTGGAGCGTTCCCCAGCCGCGTGGGTGATGGAGATTGCGCGCCATTACCAGAGCTGGATTAAGCGCAGCCACCGGGATTTCCGGGACCTTACCTCCCGGCAGGTGGAGCTGTTTAAGAGCAGCCTTTTTACCATCCGGAGCCAGATCGGCCGCCGGGGGGCGGTGGTGGCGAGTTCGGATGCCGACACCTTCCTGGTGGCTCGGGACCACTATATGTACCTGTGGCCGCGGGACGGGGCCATGGTGGCGCACGCCCTGGACCTGGTCGGCTATCCGGAGGAAGCTCGCAGGATTTACACTTTTTGCGGCAGTGTCATCAGTGATGAAGGGTATTTCCTCCAGCGGTACAACCCCGACGGGACCCCGGGCTGCACCTGGCACCCCATGATCCTTGACGGCCGGGAAGTTCCTCCTATTCAGGAGGATGAGACGGCCTTGGTCCTGTGGGCATTGGGACGTCATTTCCAGATATACGGGGATGACGACCTGGTGCTGTCGCTCTATGAGCGGATGATACGGCCGGCCTTAAAGTTTATGTCCGGTTACCTGGATGCGGAAACAGGGCTGGTGGCCCCCAGTTGGGACCTGTGGGAGGAAAGGCGGGGGATACTGAGCTTCACCTGCGGTGCGGTGTACGGGGCCTTGCAGTTGGGGCAGTCACTGGCCCTAGCGGCGGGAGACCACGAAATGGCTGACCGCTCCCGAATTGCTGCCGGCCTCCTGCGGCAGGCTATGGCGGCGCACCTTTACCTTCCTGAGTTAGGGCGATTTGTGCGGGGGTTGTTCCCGGATCGGGATGGGAAACTGATCCCCGACTATACCCTTGATGCCAGCATGTACGGCCTGTTCGCCTTCGGAGCCTTCCCGGCCGATGACCCCCGGATCGAGTCGACCATGAAGGCTGTTGGGACCGAGCTTTGGGTCAAAACCGATGTAGGGGGGGTAGCCCGCTATACCGGCGACTATTACCATCGGGTGAGCGACGATCTGGAAACGGTCCCCGGCAATCCCTGGATAATCACCACCCTGTGGCTGGCCGACTGGCATATCGCCCGGGGAACGCGGGAGGACCTGGAGCGGGCCCGCAACCTGATAGAGTGGGCTGTCAGCCATGCCGGAGGCGGCAACCTCCTGTCGGAACAAATTCACCCCTACACCGGGGAGCCGGTGTCCGTCTGCCCCCTGACCTGGTCGCATTCCACCTTGGTCAAGGTGATTATGGACTACCTCTTAAAGCTGGAATCTGTTAAGCTAAACTAACGTAGGATTTATTATGGGGTTTGCGGGCTACCGCCAAAAACAGGAGTTGGGGGGCGGAACATGAATTTTCCTGGAGAACAGCCCCGCTGGGGGCTGATCCATGTCTTACTGATACCGTTGTTCGTCATGGGACTGCAGCTGCTTTATATTACCCTGGGATTGGACCTTTTTTCCTACCTGGTCCGCACGGCAGGTCTGCCCCCAACCAAGGTTTCCGAGTTTGTCCTGGATTACCTTTTGTATTTCTTCTACTTTGCAACCGGCATCGGGCTGGTTCTGCTGGCGACTTCCTCCCGGTTGGAGAGGGTCGGCTTTAAACGGCAGGATCTCAGGCTGATCTTGAAATGGGGTGTGGGCGGCGGACTCATCCTGTTCGTGATGGTTCTCGGAGCAGGTGTTATTATCCAGCTGCTGCAGCCTTCCCTTCCGCCCCAGCCTTTTGAGGAGGTCCTGCGTAAGGTGGTAACCGGGAAGGAACTGCTATTGATGATCCTGGTCGGCTCCGTGCTGGCACCGCTGGTAGAAGAGGTTTACTTCCGGGGAATGGTCTACCCCGTTCTGCGACAGTACGTTGGTGTGACCTGGGGACTGATCATCTCCGGGATACTGTTTGGCTTGATGCACTGGGACCTCTGGCGAACTGTCCCCCTGGCCCTGGGCGGTATGGTCCTGGCTTACATTTACGAGCGCTCCCGCACCATCTATGCCCCCTGGATAGCCCATGGGGTATGGAACGGGATCATGGCAGTAATCGTGTATCTGGGGCAAGGGATGGTTTGATCCTCATGCTTCGGACTTGACATCGTCCGGTGATGGCAGGAAAATTAATAAGTAAAAGTATTAAAAGCCTGTGAAAGCGTCCGTGATTTGCGGGCTTTTTTACAGGACTTTTATGATAAAAGGGGGAGATGAAACATGCCGACTTACGATTATGAATGCGACAGGTGCGGAAGATTTGAAATGCTGCAGAAGATAACGGCCCCACCGCTCGAAACCTGTCCCAACTGCGGCAGTCCGGTCCGGAAGCTGATCAGCAAAAATGTGGCCATCATTTTCAAGGGCAGCGGCTTCTATGCCACTGACAATAGACAAAAGGACTACGCCCGCAAGCTGAATAAGGAACGGCAGTCAGAAAGCCAGGCCCTGGCCGACGGTGATGTTGAATCCTTCCTGGCCGAGTCCGACAAGACGGATGCAAAACTGGCTGAAGGCCTGTAGGCTTGAGGCCGGCGACCGGGCTTTACCGCCCGGTTTTCACATTATATTTCCAATGTACCGGTACATAGTTAATCCCTGCCGGTGGGTAAAGGCCCAGAGCGGCCTTGAAGATTTCTTGCGCAGTTTCTTATCTGCCGGTACTGCTCCCGTAACTTTGAGCAGGGTGAGGCCGTATCCGGAATTTTTTAACAGTAATTAGAGGATTAAGGCTGTGTCTAGCGAAAGACAAGAGTAAGCTAGGCCGGGTAATGCCCGTCAGTGTTTGACGCTGAGTGCGGAATCGCCTGTTGGTAACTGGCAGCCCGGAGTCTTTAGCGGATATGGTGAACGGCGGCGATATGGGTAGCAGTTGGTCGCCGCAGGGTGGACATACGGCACCGGGCCGGTACGGGAGAACGGTTAATTAAATCGGGAGCGGAGGGACCTGATGGACGTCAAGAATGTGATGGAGGAAATTGTTTGGGAGAACATCGATCGCGTACTGCGGGAGGTGCCGGATGTTTGCCGGTGCCAAAAGTGCAGGAACGATATTGCCGCTTATGCCCTGAACCACTTGAAACCCCTGTATGCGACGACCCATAAGGGGGAGATTATATCAAAGGCCTCAACGTTGGAGACGCAGCAGTACCTGGATGTGATTGCCGCCCTGACCATGGCGGTCAAACAGGTGGGGAAGAACCCGCGTCATGATTGAGTCAGCGGAAAGGGTAGTCGAGATATACACAGATGGGGCCTGCTCCGGCAATCCTGGTCCGGGGGGATGGGCGGCGGTTCTGCTCTACCAGGACAGGGTCAAGGAAATTTCCGGCTCGGAGGATGATACTACCAACCAGCGCATGGAACTCCGAGCAGTAGTGGAGGGCTTAAAGGCTCTGAACGTAAGAAACTGGCAGGTCAAGGTCTATTCAGACAGTGCCTACATTGTTAATGCCCTGGAAAAGGGCTGGCTCCGGAGGTGGAGCCAGAACGGGTGGCTTACTGCGGGCAAAAAACCTGTAGCCAACCAGGATCTGTGGCAGGAATTGAAGCGGCTGATCGGCCTGAATCGGGTCAAAATCATCAAGGTACCCGGTCACCGGGGTGTAAAGTGGAACGAGCGCTGCGATGCTCTGGCCCGCCAGGCCATCAGAAAGTAAAACCTTCATATGGTATCATGTGCATCATGGGCTCTGACCCATGATTTAATTTGCGTCATCCCGAAACGGTTCAAGTAATGAAGTGCAGTTTGGTTATGGGGGGAGAGGTAGTATTTGAACCTGTATGAAAGGTTTTCGACCTGGGTGGTAAAGCGGGAGCTCGCCAGCTGCGGCGAGGGCTTCCTGGCCCGCCATCACCGGACAGTTTCCAAGGACCCGGAATCGGTGATCCATATCGGCAGCAATGTTATTCTGGACCGGGGGGTCAGGCTGTGGCTCTCCGGGGGAGCCCGTTTGACCATTGGGGACAATACATACCTGGCGGAAGGCAGCATGGTGCTGTCGCAGCGGGAGGTGTGGATCGGCAGCGGTTGTTCCATATCATGGCACGTACTGATAATGGACAGCTCCTCCTATGCCGTCGGTTACGGGGATGAAGAGCCGCGGGTCCGGGTACAGCCGGTTTTTATCGGGGACCATGTGTGGATAGGCTGCCGGGCGGTGATCATAAAAGGGGTGTCGGTGGGCACCGGGGCGGTTATCGCCAACAACGCGGTAGTAACCTCTGACGTCCCCCCTGGAACCATGGTAGCCGGAAACCCCGCCCGCGTGGTCCGCGAAAAAGTCGTCTGGAAATAAAAGGTGTCAAGGGGACGGTTCCTCTGACACCATTTCTGTTTTAAAATCTTTATCTGGAAACAGGGGAACAGGTCTGGCCTGCCCCGATTTATTTCGGTTATCTCAATCGACTGATAATATCGGTTCGGTGGACTGACACCGTAAACCGGTGTCAGTTGCCGGGTGTGGAAATAGGAGTTGAAACTCGTTCCCGTCGCGGGGAGAGGTCTGGTGGAAACAGTGAGAGTTGAGGTATATAAAGAATACGAAAATGGCACATTAGGTCTAGGGGTAAGAGTGGTGGATGACGAAGCCACAGTAGCTGATTTGCTCGAGGTATGGGAACCGCTCTCCGATGATCCCGGGGTTAGGAAGCGATATGCCTCCGGGACCGGTTCCTGCAGGGGTTGTGTTAACAACTGCTGCAATTCGGCTTTTGTTATTCCGGACCTGATTGCTTTTAAGGCTGTTTGCCGGGAAACGGGTACAACTGCCGGCGAATGCCTGGACCGCTGGTTTGACCCCGAGAGCCGGGAGGCCGGGATCCTGCGCTGGCGGTACGGTCCCTGCATATTTCTAAAGGACCGGCTCTGTTCTATTTACCGGCAGCGGTCCCTGATCTGTCGCTTTTACCTCTGCACCAATATGCTGGGGGAAACCGAGCAGATGATTTACTCTGTGGTTACCGCCGGGATCAGCGCCCTCTATGTCCGGTTGGAGGAGCGCGGTTTACTGAACCCGGTGGACCGAGGCCTGACGGGTTTCGAACAGGCCCTGCGGGATCTGGTCAAAGAATACCGTGATCATCCGGGCACCATGGAGTTTTTGAAGGCCGACGGCTATCACGAGGTCATGCTAAAAGCCTTCCCTTAGCCGGTTCCCTCCCGGAAGGGGTAAGAGTTTTTGACCTGGAACCAGTTTCTTCTTGTAGCCCTCGCCCTGCCCCTGGCAGTGGCCCTGTTGAACTACCTGGTTCGCTCGCCGCAAATCCGCAAGGGTTCCATCATCGTGATGGCCCTGGCTCTGATTGCCAGTGCCGTCTGGCTTCATACCCGGGTGGGCGACGAAGCCGTAGTGCTGAGTTTCCCCTGGGGCAACCTGCCTATCCTGGTACTGGACCTGGCCATCCTGGCCTACATCGCCTATGTAGGCATTGAAAGACGTCATCCCTATATCATCGCCCTGGCCGTGCTGCAGTTGGCGGGTCTTTTCTACATTGAGCTGGGGCTACGTCCCGATGTGAGCGAGGTCCCTTCCCTGGTCATCGACCGCCTTTCGGTGGTGATGTACCTGGTGGTGGCGGTCATCGGATCCATCATCTGTGTTTATGCCCTGCAGTATATGGAGGAACATGATGACCATGCGCACCCCGAAGAGCGCAAGGGCCGTTTCTTCCTGTGGTTTGTGCTGTTCCTGGGGATAATGAACGGCCTGATCTTCGCCAACAATCTCTTCTGGCTCTATTTCTTCTGGGAGGCTACCACCCTGTGTTCCTTCGAACTGATCGGGCACGATGATACCCGGGAGTCTCGGGACAACGCGCTTTTGGCCCTGTTTCTCAACTCCATCGGCGGGCTGGCCATGATCGCCGCCATTTTCCTGCTGGTCAACACCTTCGGCGGAGCCGCGGCCTCGTTGTTTGCGGTGGTTAACAGCGGTCTGGCCGTATTATCAACGTCATTTTTGGCGGCTCTGGCCTTCCTGGTTATCGGGGGTTTCACCAAAGCCGCCCAGCTTCCGTTTCAGAACTGGCTCCTGGGAGCGATGGTGGCTCCGACTCCGGTCTCGGCCCTGCTTCACTCCAGCACCATGGTCAAAGCCGGGGTTTACCTGATACTGCGCCTGGCTCCGGCCTACAGCGGCCTGCCTCTCAGCACCGCCATCGCATTATTTGGAGGATTCACCTTCTTGGCGGCTTCGCTGCTGGCAGTGGCCGATGATAATGCCAAGCGGGTCCTGGCCTATTCGACGGTGGCCAACCTGGGCTTGATTGTGGCCTGCTGCGGGATCAACACTGCCCTGGCCGTCAGTGCGGCGGTGCTACTCATCGTCTTTCACGCGGTGTGCAAAGCCCTGCTCTTCATGGGGGTCGGGGTTATCGAACATAACGTGGGTTCGCGCAATATCGAGAATATGGAGGGTTTAGCCGCCCGGATGCCGGCCATGATGCTGGTTATGAGCATCGGGGTCTTTGGCATGTTCCTGCCCCCCTTCGGAGTCCTCTTTGCCAAATGGGCGGCCATGGAGGCCTCCATCAGGGAACCGCTCCTGGTGGCCCTGCTGGTGGCGGGGAGCACCCTGACGGCCCTGTTCTGGACCAAGTGGCTGGGGCGCATGCTCTCCACCCTTCCCCGCGAGGAAGAGGAGGCAAGGCCGGTTCCCATGTCCGGATACTACGTAACCTCCCTGGGAACGCCGGCCCTGGGGCTGGTGATGCTGAGCCTGGGTCTGCCGGCGGTGGTTAACGGCCTGGTGCTTCCCTCGACCATGACCTGGTACCCGTCGGCCATTCAAGGGGTGTCGGGTCTCAATCTGGCGGCGTTTTCCTGGGCCAATTACTACAATCCCGAGATCGTACTGGGCAATGCGGTGATGCCGGAAGGCCTCTTTCCGGTGGGCCTCCTCTTTGTGGGCCTGCTGCTTATGCTGGTAGTGCCTATGGCGTTCTTTGCACCGGAAAAAGAGAGGGTAGGCGACATCTATCTTTCCGGGGAGAACCTGGATGAGGGCCCCCTGTCCCAATACTTCGCCGGTGCCATGGAGATCCCGAGCCAGGTGTCACTGGGAGGCTATTATTTTCGGGGGATCTTGAATGACCGGACGGTCTTATCCCTGAATATAGTGGCTGCGGCCTTGATAGTTATGATGATAGGAGTGGTGGCGCTATGAGCTGGGCCCTGATTGGGATGGGAGTCTTGGGAGCGCCGCTTCTGGGAGGGCTCCTTTTCGGGATTGACCGCAAGGTAACCGCCCGGCTGCAGGGGCGAAAGGGACCGCCCATTGTACAGCCTTTTTATGACGTCATTAAACTGCTGGCCAAGGATTCCACCTACACTAATCGGCGGCAGGTCTTCTACCTGTATTCCCACCTGCTGTGGATGCTGGTGGCCCTGGTTATACTCCTGACCAGGCAGGATTTCCTGGTGTTTGTTTTTGCCCTCACCTTTTCCGAGGTCTCGCTGGCCCTGGCGGGTTTTGCCACCAAGTCTCCCTACAGCCATGTGGGTAGCAACCGGGAAATGCTTCAGATACTGGCTTCGGAGCCGGTGCTGGTATTTATGGCTTTCGCCCTTTACCTTGCCACCGGGAGTTTCTTGACCGGCGGGGTTTTTCTAATAGATGAGCCCCTGCTCTTCAGCTACCCGCTGCTGTTTCTGGCCGTTTTGCTGGTCCTGACCATCCTGATGAGGAAGTCCCCCTTTGACATCTCCTCTTCCGCCCATGCTCACCAGGAGTTAGTCAGGGGAATCAGCACCGAGTTTTCCGGGAAATACCTCGCCCTGTTGGAGATAGCCCACTGGGTTGAGCTGATAATCATCCTGGTAATCGTGTTCCTGTTCTGGGCCAATCCCTGGTGGGCCGGGGTACTCCTGGCGCTGGGGGCTTATTTCCTGGAACTGCTGATCGACAACACCTATGCCCGGTTGAAACTGGGCTCGATGATAAGGACCACCTGGGCCTGGGGCTTCGGCCTCTCCCTGGTGAATATCCTGTACTTCACGCTGTAAATGGCCGATCGTGTCTGCGGCATCAGGGAAACGGTTCCCATTATGCGGTAAGGAAAAGGAGGTTGTTTGATGAATCTGGTGCGCCTGGCGCAGGCGAAGTCGCCGTGGGTTTTGCATTATGATGCCTCCAGCTGTAATGGCTGTGACATAGAGACGGTAGCCTGCCTGACTCCGCTCTACGATATTGAAAGGTTCGGGGCGGTGTCCATCGGCAGCCCCAAACATGCGGACATGCTGCTGGTCACCGGAAATGTGAACCACAAGTCCAAACGGGTCCTGCGCAACATATACGACCAGATGACCGAGCCCAAGGTGGTGGTGGCGATCGGAATCTGTGCCACCTCCTCCGGGGTCTTTCACCAGAGCTACAATGTCCTGGGGGGAGCGGACCAGGCCGTGCCGGTGGATGTTTACATCTCGGGCTGCCCGCCGCGCCCGGAGGCGATTATTGACGCCATTATCATGGGGGTGGAGAAGCTGAAAAAGAAGTGGAAGGAGGAGGAAGAACATCCGGTTAAAAGAAGTAACCAGGGATCAGATACTGAACGAAGTACAGCAGATGTGGGATAAGCGGTGCCGGCTGGTGACCGTGACCTGCGTGGATCTCATCGATAACCTGGAGTTGACCTACAGTTTCGACCACAACCTGGAACTGGTTCACCTGCGGGTTAAGGCGGAGAAGGACCGGCCCTTCCCCAGCATCTCCGGCATTTATTACGCCGCCTTTCTGGTGGAGAACGAGATCCAGGACCAGTTTGGGCTGCGCTTCGATAATCTCCACCCGGATTACCAGGGTTTTATGCTCCTCAGCCGGGATGCCCCGCGGACGCCCATGCTGCGGCAGGTGGAAGAAAGGGGGCGAAACGAGGATGCCGTCTAGAACCGTAATCCCGTTCGGGCCGCAGCACCCGGTCTTCCCGGAGCCTCTGCAGCTTACGCTCACGGTGGAAGATGAAAAGGTGGTGGACGCGGTGCCGGGCCTGGGGTATGTCCACCGGGGTCTGGAAAAGGGCGCGGAGTTGAACGATTACATCAAGAACATATACCTGGCGGAGCGGGTATGCGGGATCTGCTCCTTCATGCATTCCTGGACCTATTGCAGCTGCATCGAGGAACTGCTGAACATAGAGGTTCCGTCCCGGGCCGAGTACCTGCGGATGATTTTTGCCGAGCTGTCGCGGGTCCACAGTCACCTGCTCTGGTTGGGGCTGTACGCGGATGCCTTTGGCCTGGAGAGTCTGTTTATGCAGTGCTGGCGGATCCGGGAAAGGAGTCTCGATATGCAGGAAGCCGGCGGCGGCGGGCGCGTGATCCTTTCCACCTGTACCATCGGCGGTATGCGCCGCAACCTGGACGAGGACATGCGCCGGGCCTTCATCAAGGAGGTGGCGGAAATCCGGCGCGATTTCGAGCGGTTGGTCCCCGTCTTCCTCAACGACTACTCCATCAAGAAGCGGACGGTGGGGGTTGGGGTCCTGAGCAAGGAGGATGCCCAGAGCCTGGGAGCCGTCGGCCCCACCCTGCGTGCCAGCGGGGTCCGGAGCGATGCCCGCATGCTGGGTTACGGTCCCTACAAAGAGGTGGACTTTGAACCGGTTGTGGAGGAGGGAGGGGACTGCTATGCCCGGGGAGTGGTGCGGGTCAAAGAGGTCCTGCAGGCCCTGGACCTGATAACCCAGGCCCTGGAGCGCCTGCCGGAGGGGGAGATAAAGGCCAATTTCCGCGGCCGCTTGAAGGGCGAGGTATTTAAACGCATGGAGCAACCGCGGGGGGAGATGCTCTACTATGTCAAGGCCAGCCGCAACAAGAACCTGGACCGCTTCCGTATCCGCACCCCCACCTTTGCCAATATACCTCCGCTGCTCAAAATGCTGCCGGGCTGTGACCTTTCCGATGTCCCGGTAATAACGTTATCCATCGATCCCTGCATCAGCTGCAACGAACGCTGACGCGCCGGAGAAGGCCCCATAGTAGAATGGGCGGGTTGGAAACGGCCATCTTCCCGGCTTGGAGCTGGGTTTTGAGCGAGAAGGTGGAGTTGAAGAACGAGAGAAAGAGGACGCCGGTTTCCAAATACAAAAAATGCCTTAAGGAGGAATCCTTCTGTTTCAGGCAATGATGCCCACGGTTTTGAAGAACCTGTTTACCCGGCCGGTGACCAGGGAATACCCTTATACCTACCGGGAGCCCTTTAGGAGCGCCCGGGGCCGGCTGGTCCTGGACATGCGGGAATGCATTATGTGCACCGCCTGTGAAAAGCGCTGTCCGGCCGGGGCTATTGAGATCAAGCGCAAGGAGGGCCTTTACAAATTTGACCCGTACAGCTGTGTGGTATGCGGTGCCTGCGTGGAGGCCTGTCCGGAAAAATGCTTGGAGATAGACTCTGACTGGCGCCGGCCGGTCGGCGAAATGAAGACCGAGGTCTGGCACATCAAGCCCCGCCGCAAGAGGGCGGAAACCGCATAAGAAGAATGAAAACAACGCCGGACCGGTATTTTATTTCATCCGCAAGTGTAACGTCTCCCGCAGGGGCTGACAAAAAGGTGACAACACCCTAACACCCGAATTACATTTAACGTTCCCGGAAAAGAAATGCATACCGGATTGCCCTCTTCGCGAGGGCTTTTTCTTTTGATAACGCCCCCATCGAAAAACCGTTGCCAGTTGATTGAGCACAGCCGGAACTCTTTCTTTACTATTACTGACCTGGCACGCTTATTGCATTCAGTTATTGTTAAATGATTCACAAACATAAGCGTGGAAAGGGTGATGCTAATGAATACTGCACCAAAGATCAACTACCGGACTCAGGCTGCCAACGAACTGGCTGAATCTACGCCCTGCCCGAGAACTGTGAATGATGTTTATTCCCTGGGAGTCAACCTGCAGTATTGTATCGGAGCAAGATATCGGGAAATCGCGGAGTTGAACCAGAAGGAGACCAGATCGGACTGTATCAGGCTGGCGGAAAAACAGATGGAAATCAAAAAGAGGATCGACAAAGCTGCCGGCCACCAGTTGAACATCCTGATTCAGTACTTCTACGAACACGGCGGACCGGTTATCGAAGACCCGGTCTCCGAGGACACGGTTAAGGAAATCAGCCCCTTCTACAACCGGTTGATGGAGAATTTCCTTGAATCGCTGGACGAGGTGACCGAAAAGGTCCGCTGCGGAGAGATGAGCATCGGTGAGATGGAGACCACCATTAACCGTGAACTCATCAGCATGTTCGGCGCGCTGGGCAACCTGTTCATGGTCAACGAGATGCGCAAGGCATTCCACGACCTGGTGGAGATAAGAGAATCCACAGCATGAAGCTGGAGCGGCTGACGGATGCGGCCCGGCCGGGCTTCTCGTCGCGATGCACACCTGAGGGATAACGTTATAGGAGGCATGAGTTATGTGTAATTGTGGAGAGAGCGTAAGAGACCAGCGCTATACGGCACTGGAAAAGACCTTGAGCAAGTACCGGCACAGCACCGGGAAGATCATCCCGGTGCTGCAGGAAATACAGGATATTTTCGGATATATACCCACAGATGCCATCAGGGAGGTCTCCCGTGAGCTGAAGGTGCCTTCCAGCGAGATTTACGGGGTGGTTACCTTCTACGGCCAGTTTCACCTGCAGGCCCGGGGTAAAAACATCATCCGCGTCTGTACCGGAACCGCCTGCCATGTGCAGGGCGGAGGCAAGATAGTGGAGGCTATAACCGGTTATTTGGGGTTAAAGGACGGCAAGATGACCAGCGACGACATGATGTTCACTCTGGAGCCGGTAGCATGTCTGGGAGCATGCGGTATGGCTCCGGTGATGATGGTCAACGAGGATGCCTACGGCCGGCTGACCCCGGATGAGATCCCCGCGATACTGGCCCGTTATGACGAAAATCGCAAGCAAGGGGATGATGAGAAATGCATAGCTTAAAAGAAATGCGCAGAGAATTCCAGCGAGCATTTAATATATCGGCCAACCGGGTTAAGGTGGCAATTGGGCTAGGAACTTGTGGGATTGCCGCCGGTGGGGAAAAGGTTTGGAGCGCAGTAAACGAATACGTGGAGAACGAATGTCTGGATGTAGATATAATGTCCACGGGATGCCTGGGGATGTGTTACGCGGAACCCATAATGGAGGTACACGTGCCCGGTGAGCCCAGGTTTGTTTACGGGAACGTTAAACCCGATACCGCGGTGGAGATCCTGGAGAGACATCTGAAATACGGGAGACCCTCCCCGGAGCATATCATGGGACAGGATCCCCGGGGCTTCAAACCAGCCCCGAACATTGTTGAACTGAAAGATACCGGTTTTTTTAAGTCCCAGGTGAAAACGGTGTTGGGCCGCTGCGGAATTATCGATCCGGAACAGATTGTCCACTATATTGCTTTCGGGGGTTATGAAGCCCTGGAAAAGGTCTTGTCGGAGATGAGTCAGACCGAGGTTATAGAGGAGATTAAGCGTTCCGGATTGAGAGGCCGGGGAGGTGGAGGCTTCCCCACCGGCCGCAAGTGGGAAGCAGCCTACAACTCCCCGGGGCCCAAAAAGTATGTGGTCTGCAACGCGGATGAGGGCGATCCCGGGGCTTTCATGGACCGCAGCATACTGGAGGGTGATCCCCATTCCCTGCTGGAAGGGATGGCCATCTGTGGTTATGCGATTGGTGCGGATGAAGGTTACATCTACGTCCGCGCCGAGTATCCGCTGGCCATTAAACGGCTGCGTAAGGCGATTCATGATGCCGAAGCCATGGGGATTCTGGGAGATAACATCCTGGACAGCGGATTCAGCTTCAGGATTCGCATTGCGGCCGGAGCGGGTGCCTTTGTATGCGGGGAGGAGACTGCTCTAATGCATTCCATTGAGGGCAAGCGGGGGATGCCGCGGGTGCGCCCTCCTTATCCCGCCGCATCCGGGCTGTGGGGTAAACCCACCAATATCAATAACGTGGAGACGTATGCCAACATCTCCGGGATTATCCGCAGGGGAGCCGGGTGGTTTTCCGGAATGGGAACCGACAACAGCAAAGGTTCCAAGGTATTCGCCCTTACCGGAAACATCAGGCGCACCGGCCTGGCTGAAGTCCCCATCGGCATTTCCCTCCGGGAGGTGGTGTTTGAGATTGGAGGCGGAATCCAGAACGACCGGCAATTCAAGGCGGTTCAAATCGGGGGCCCTTCGGGAGGCTGTATTCCGGCTTCTCATCTGGAAACCCCGATTGACTATGATTCCTTGATAAGACTGGGGGCCATGATGGGGTCCGGTGGATTGGTGGTTATGGATGAGGATACCTGCATGGTTGATGTGGCGCGATACTTCTTGAAATTTACCCAGGAAGAATCCTGCGGCAAGTGCACACCCTGCCGTGAAGGGACCATGCGGATGCTGCAGATACTGGAGCGGATCTGCCAGGGTCAGGGCAGGCCGGAGGATATTGATACCCTGGAAAGCCTGGGGCGGGTTATAAAGTCTACCTCCCTATGCGGGCTGGGGCAGTCAGCGCCCAATCCGGTTCTGGCCACGTTACGGTATTTCCGGTCAGAGTACGAGGAGCATATCTTTAACAAGAAGTGTCCGGCCGGGATCTGCGTTGAACTGCTGGATATTATAATAGACCCAGAAAAATGCAGGGGCTGTACCCTGTGTAAAAACGTCTGCCCGGCGGATGCTATCGGCGGGGAGCGCAAGCAGCCTCACAGCATTGATCCGGAAAAATGTATCAAATGTCAGGCCTGCATCATGAAATGCCCCTTTGACGCAATAACCAAAGGCTGAGCCGGGAAAGGGAGGAGTGAAACGAATGACAGCAATTACCGTTAACATCAATGGCATCAAAACCACCGTACCGGGAGGTACTTCTATATTGCAGGCGATAGCAGAAGCCGGGGTTCAGATTCCAACCCTCTGCTTCCATCCCGACCAGGAGGTTAAAGCCAACTGCCGCATCTGTGTGGTAGAAGTTGAAGGACAGAAAAACCTGGTTCCGGCTTGTGCTACAGCAGTGAGCGAGGGTATGGTGATCAAGACGGCTACCAGGCGGGTCTTGGAGGCCCGGAGGACCATCCTCGAACTGATACTGTCCCGTCACCCCCAGGACTGCCTGCACTGTGCCCGCAGCGGGAGCTGCGAGCTCCAGAAACTGGCGGCTGAATACGATGTGCGTCACAACCGGTTCCCGCGGGACGAATGGCAACTACCCCTGGATTACTCTACTCCGGGCATTGTCCGGGATCCCAATAAATGCGTGCTCTGCCACCGCTGCATTGAGGTCTGTACAGCGGTTCAGACGGTTAACGCCCTGGGTCTGGCCAACCGGGGTTATGATACCCAGGTGGTTCCCTCCATCGACCACGGTCTGTTCGAAAGCCCGTGCGTTATGTGCGGGCAGTGCATCCATGCCTGCCCGGTGGGGGCGATAACGGAGCGCGATCAGATTGATGAACTGATGGAGGCCATTTCGGATCCGGAGAAGGTGGTGGTGACCCAGATCGCGCCCGCGGTGAGATTGGCCCTGGCGGAGGAATTTGGCGATGAACCCGGCGGGCTGCGGATGGAACAACTGGTAGACGGCCTGCAAAAAATTGGGTTCGATTATGTCCTGCACACCAACTTTGCCGCGGACCTGACCATATGGGAAGAAGGGAATGAACTGCTGGAACGGCTGCAGGAGGGGAAAAACCTGCCGATGTTTACCTCCTGCTGCCCGGGCTGGGTGCGATTTGCCGAGGTGTATTACCCGGGGTCGTTGAATCACCTGTCTACGTGTAAATCGCCGCAGCAGATGTTCGGGGCTCTGGTTAAAACCTACTGGGCTGAAAGGATGGGCATTGATCCGGAAAAGATAGTGTCAGTTTCCATCATGCCCTGTACCGCCAAGAAATATGAAGCGGTGCGGCCCGAGATGATCGACAGCCGCTATGCGGATGTGGACATGGTTCTTACTACTCGGGAAATTGCCCGCCTTTTCCGGATGACGGGAATAAATCCCCTGAAACTGGCCGGAGCACCCTTTGCTCCCTGGATGGGGGAATACACCGGAGCGGCGGTGTTGTTCGGGGCCAGCGGAGGAGTTATGGAAGCGGCTCTGCGAACGGTATGCGAACTGGAGGGGGGGACCCTGGAAAAGCTTGACTTCCATGATGTGAGGGGCATGAAGGGGGTCAAGGAGGCCACGGTGTACCTGAACGGCAAAGCGGTGAGAGTTGCCGTAGCCCACTCCCTGAGCAATGCCCGGGCCCTGATGGAGCAGGTAGCCGCCGGAGAGTCGCCTTATCAATTTATCGAAGTAATGGCCTGCCCCGGAGGCTGTATCGGTGGGGGAGGCCAGCCCCTGACGCCAACCGACCAGGATAGAGCCCGTCGCATGAAGGCCGTGTACGATGAGGACCGGAGCCGGCGGCATAGAAAAGCACACGAGAATCAGGAGGTGAAAGCGCTTTACGAAGATTACCTGGGAAGTGTCATGAGCCACAAAGCTCACGAACTGCTGCACACCAGGTATACTTTGAAAAGAAAGAATACCTAGCGGAGTCCATCCGGGGTAAGGAACGGGTCCCTCTCGGGGCTTGAATCCGGCCGGCCGGTCCCCGGCTTCTGCCGGAGGCTGCAGCAGCCTGCAGGCTTGCGACAGTGGAGAAGCCTGCAGAGTCGTGCGGTTTCCGGGCGCGAGGCGGCCGCCTTACCCCGGTGTTTAGATCCTCCCCGAAGCCATCCCTCAACCGCACACAGAAGAAAGTCGAAAAATGACGAATACTAGTATATAATATAGATGGTTTGCTTATGACTTTACAGGCGTGCCGCCAGTCATTTTTTACCGCGGCAATGACCTGACTGGGGAGAGAGGGTTGAGCAAATGGGTGAGGATTTAATACCCATCATCGGTATTAATGAAGAGAACTGTACCAACTGTCACCAGTGCATTGCTGTTTGTCCGGTCAAGTTTTGCAGTGACGGCAGCGGCGATGTTGTCAAGTTCAACAACAACCTGTGCATTGGGTGCGGTCGTTGTATCGAGGCCTGCATAAAGAGTCATGGGGGAGTTATCGAAAAAAGTGCCCGTTATGCTATCGATGACAGCGAGGAGTTCATCAATAACCTGAACTCTCGAGATATAGTGGCCCTAGTAGCACCGTCGGCTCACGGTAATTTCAACCTGGGCAAGCTGATTACCGCCTTGAAAAAGTTGGGAGTTAAGCGGGTATACGATGTTTCGCTGGGGGCGGAGATTACGGTCGCCTGCTACTATGAGGGCATAAAAAACGGGGCTTTTAAGCTGCCGGTCATTGCGACTCCCTGTCCTTCCGTTATTCAATTTATTGAACTGCACCACCCCAGCCTTCTAAGGTACCTGGCACCCGTTGGCAGTCCGGTTTACAATCTGGGCGTTTATGTACGGTCACTGCACCCGGATGCAGGGCTGGCTTTCATATCCCCCTGCCTGGCCAAGAGACGGGAATTCCAGGAAAGCAAGATGGTTGATTACAACGTGACCTACCGATCACTGCAGAAGATCCTGCGGGAGAGAAATATCGATCTGGAGTCACTGGAGGACAGCGAATTTGATGGCGGTGTAGAAGCCGGTATCACCACCAATTTTTCCAGCGCCGGCGGGCTGAAGGAATCATTTCTTTATCACTACCCCGAACTTCCGGCCAGCAGAATTGTAAAGGTCGACGGACCGTTCGTATTCAACGGTTACCTGGACAACCTGGAAAAAGCAATTGCCGAGGAGAGCGAGCATCTTCCTCTGTTGGTGGACATCCTGAGCTGCGAGAAGGGATGTAACATGGGGGTTGGGTGCATCAATAAAACGGTGGAGCAGACGGATTATCTGACCGCTACTCGCGCAGAAAGAGCCATAAAGGACCAGGAGGCCCAGGAAAAGCTGAAAAATTTCCTGGCTGAGGTATTGACTACCCATGATTTTTCTTATCGCCAATACCGTGACCTGTCACGGCGGAGGCAGATCAAGATGCCTACGGACATCGAGTTGAACAGGATATACCGTGACATGCACAAGGTTGAAGAAAAGGAATTCCGCAATTGTGCCGCCTGCGGTTACAACTCCTGCTATCAGATGGCGGTGGCCATATTCAACGGTCTGAATAAGGCGGCCAACTGCCACCTCTATCAGGAAAAGGAACTGCGTATCGAACAGGAAGCCCTGCAGCGGATACACTCCAACTTGACCAATGTTTTTGACACCATGTCAGATGGAGTCATCGTATTGGACAAGACCGGCCGGGTTACCAACTTCAACCGGGCCGCCCTTGAGATCATGGGTTATACGGGTAATGACCTGCTGGGTGCCAACGTGGTTGATCTCTTTTCCGGGAAAGCGCCCGGCACCCTTAGACTGCTGGAAACAGGAGAAGCCTTTGCCGACCGTGAGATCCTTCTGGATGGGAAACGCGGCAAGATCCATGCTACCGCCACCGGAAAGCCCATCATTGATGGGGAGAACCGGGTAATAGGGGCTACCATATTTCTGATACCGATTGCCCAGGTGAAGCAGCTGGTTAACAAGTTCTCGGGCGCGCAGGCCAACTTTACCTTTGCTTCAATAATTGGCGAAGACCCGCAGCTGAAAAACGCAGTAAACCTGGCGATGATGGCGGCTACCAACTCCTCCACCGTTTTGCTGCAGGCGGAAAGCGGCACCGGTAAGGAGGTGTTTGCCCAGGCCATTCATAACAGCAGCGCCCGCGCCAACGGGCCTTTTGTGGCCATCAACTGTGCGGCGATACCGAGGGACCTGGTGGGCAGCGAATTGTTCGGTTACGCCGAGGGAGCCTTTACCGGAGCCAAGCGCGGGGGAAGACCCGGTAAATTTGAGCTGGCCAATAAAGGCACTCTTCTGCTGGATGAGATCGGAGACATGCCGCTGGAGCAGCAGGGAGCCTTACTGCGGGCCATACAGGACAAGGCCGTAATGAGGGTGGGAGGAGACACCCCCATCAAAGTTGATGTAAGAATAATTGCCGCTACTAACCAGAACCTGCTTGCTCTGGTGGACCAGGGAAGATTCCGGGCCGATCTCTACTACCGGCTTAACGTGATCAAGATCAACATCCCTCCACTGCGGGAACGACGGGGCGATATAAGGCTGTTCGTCAATCATTTCCTGATGGAGATGTCGCAGCGGTTGGGCCGCAGGATCACCGGGGTCGAATCGGAGGTATACAGGTGCCTCGAGGAATACGACTGGCCGGGAAATGTCCGCGAATTGCAGAATGTGCTGGAAAGAATGATTTTGGTTTCCCCAAATGGCGTTTTGACGATTGACTCTATTCCGCGGGAGATTATCGATAAAAGCGAGCTCGGAATACAGGTACCGGGAACCTCCGGCTGGACTGCCGCTAACCAGACCGTATTCCCGGAACAGCCGCTGGATCGAAAAGCGCGGAAGATGCTGGCCGACGAACAGGAGAAGAAACAGATAATCAGAGCTCTGGATGAGTGTGCCGGCAATGTCAGCAAGGCCTCGGCCAGGCTGGGAATTTCTCGCAATACGATGTACAAGAAGATGAAAAAATACAATATCGTTAATTAGCCAGATCTGTCACCCGGTTGTCAACCCGGGTACGGAGGTTTACAAAAAGGTGACAACCGCCACACCCTTGAGCCGGGAAAAAGGCTCAGGGCAGCCAACTCCGCCGGAGATGACCTGTGGAGTTTCCTGCAATGTCCAGTTTCTTAGTGGTCCCGCAGCCCGCCGGTGGCTGCGGACTTTTTGGTCGGCCTTAAGGCCGGTTTATTGAGGATAACAGCGGTGCAGCCGGAGAGAACACCGCCGGCCGATTAAAGCCTCGGTCGGAGTATAGAGTCATACGGTACTTGGGGAAAAGCTGTGTAGATGAATTTTTCTCCTCAACCTGCTCGATGCTGGCGCATTTGGCACGCAATTTGCAAATGATTATTGGCAAAACCCAAGTCGACGCAGCGAGTCAGTCAACGAGCACCAGGTAAGGAGGGATATTTTATGACAACCACAGCAGCAAGGAACCGAAGTGTCATGACTCCGTTGGGCAGCGCTTATGCCAGAGCGGTGGAGGATTTCGTCAAGGCCGTCAGTTGTCCCCGTTGTGAGTACGATGTCTATGCCATCGGCATCTCTTTGGAGTACTTCGTTGGTTCGGTGTTCGTGGCTCTGGCGGAGATGGACCGGAATGTCTCCGGTTCGGAGTATACGCGTCTGGCCATGATGCAGCTGGAAAGAAAGGAAAAAATAGTTGCCGTCAACAACAACAAGCTTAATCAGATGTTACAGTATTTCTACGACAACGGAGGTCCGATCATAGAGCCTCCGGTGGATGAACAGAAGGCTGCCCGAATCGCACCGCGATTCAATGCCATCATCAACGAATTCTGTGACCGCATGGATGTACTGGTAAACGAGTCATCAAGCGGCCGGATGGGAGCACGCGAGATGGAAAAGGAGACCAATGCCGCCGTTCTCGAAGTGTATACGGCCAGCAAGGCTCTGTATCGCGAGTACGAATTGCGGAACGCTTTTGATGACCTGCTCCGCTTCAGGACGAATAAGGATTGAGGTTATGCGGCAGCTTCATTCGGCAGGCGGTTGGTTTCAAGTGAACTCCAAAAACTAGGCTGTCTCCAGTTTTGGGGACAGCCCGGTACCTCCCCGACTGTCTCCAAGCAAGATTATCTGTCATTTTTCCTCCCCCCTCAATGGCGGGAGGTTTTCATTTGTTTATGCAGGAATTTGACATTGCAAGCGGAATATAAGATTTGATATATAAAATTACGTGGGATCGTATTAAGAAAACAAAATTATACGGGGAGGGCTAATTTTGCGCAGGTTTAAACTACTGGCATTGTTAATGAGCTTTGTATTGTTGCTCGGATTGGTTGCCGGTTGTGGCGGCGGCAGCGAGACGACCGGCGGAAGTGACGAGGACGTTATCAAGGTCGGCTTTCTTGGGGCCCTGACCGGTGATGTGGCCTGCTATGGTATTCCGGGGCTGAATGGTCTTGAACTGGCGGTGGAGGAGATAAACGCCAAGGGCGGAATCCTCGGCAAGAAAGTGGTCATTGTCGAGGAAGACAACGCCGGTGACAAAACCGAGGCCGCAGCCATAACCAGGAAATTCATCAGTAAGGACAAGGTTAATGCGATAATCGGTGATCCCTGCACCGGCATCACCATCGTGGCAGCCAAGATTGCCCAGGAAAATCAGATGGTCCTCATTTCTCCCGGAGCTTGTGGTGAGGGAGCTATTGACGCCGGTGATTACTGTTTCCGCAACACCCTGTTGGACAAAATGGCCTGCCCGGCAGTGACCAAATACCTGATTGACAAGGGCTACAAGAATTTCGCCCTGGTTACCGCGATTAACGACGAGTACAGCGTGGGACTGTCCAACTATTTCCGTGCTGCCTTAAAGGAGTTGGGAGGCAACATCGTGATAGATGAGAGCATTCAGAGAGGTGACACCAATTTTGCCGCCCAGGTGACCAAGATCAAGCCTACCAACCCGGATATTATTATTTTCACCGGGTACTACCAGGAGGCGGCGCTTTTCATGAAAGAGGTGCGCAAACAGGGGATGAATCAGGTCTTCGTCGGCGGGGACGGCTGTCTGGGTGAGGAGTTGTACAAACTCGGCGGTGACGCGGTTGAAGGCAGTATGGTTTACTGCGGGTTCTCTCCGGAGCAGAGCAGGCCCGAGGTGCAGAGATTCCTGGACGCTTACGCCGAGAAACACAACGGGGAACTGGCTGATATGTTCTCCGCCCAGTACTACGATGCGATGTACATCGTAGCCGAAGCGATGGAAAGGGCCGGAAGCACGGATCCCAAGGTCTACAAGGACGAGATGGCCAAAACGAAGGATTTCCCCGGCGTTTCAGGGGTAACAACCTTTGGACCGGACCGCGAGCCTATTAAGAATCCCGTATTCCTGTTGCAGGTGAAGGACAACAGTTTCAAGCTTCTGGATACGGCAGAGGTTATCTAAACCAGTTATATACCTAAACAATCCTGTCACTTAAACAGCGATGGGTGGGGAGGGAGAATTCAAACTGGACCGGTTCCTCTTCTCCACCCATGTTTGTGGATGGGATGCTTCGGAGGACTAAATGTTTTGGCAGCAGTTGATAAACGGTTTGACTCTGGGCAGCTCCTATGCCCTGATCGCCCTGGGCTATACCATGGTGTACGGCATCATACAGTTGATAAATTTTGCCCACGGCGAGATCTATATGTTCGGCGCCTTTGTGGGGCTGTTCCTGGTTTTGACATTTGAGGTCAATATCTTTATCGCCATCCTGGGAGCGATGATTTTCTGCATGCTCCTGGGGATGCTGATCGAAAAGGTGGCCTATCGCCCCTTGCGCGGTTCTTCACGCCTGTCGGCACTGATAAGCGCCATCGGGGTCTCCATTTTCCTTTCCACCCTGATGGTCCTGATCCGGGGACCGAAGGTCACCAGCTACCCGGCGGGTATGTTTAAGATCGCATACTTCGATCTGGGCACGTTTGAGATTTCCAGCCTGCAGATAATCATACTGGTGACGGCAGGACTCCTGATGCTGGGACTACAGCTCCTGATTCAACGCACTCGGATCGGCAAGGCCATGCGCGCATGCTCACAGGACCTGGATGCGGCGCGACTGATGGGGATTAACGTAGATCGCGTTATATCCTTTACCTTTGCCGTGGGTTCGGCCCTGGCAGCCGCCGGAGGCGTAATGGTGGGGATTTACTACAATGCCGTGCAGCCCTATATGGGCCTCATGGCCGGGTTGAAGGCTTTCGCGGCGGCGGTTCTTGGAGGAATCGGTTCCGTCCCCGGAGCCATGGCGGGAGGTATGGTCCTGGGAATCCTGGAGAACCTGGGGATTGCCTATCTGGCTTCCTCGTACAAGGATGCTATCGCCTTCGGCATCTTGATCCTGTGTCTGCTGGTGCGCCCCCAGGGATTGCTGGGCAAGGCCACCACCAAGAAAGTTTAACGATAATTGGCCGGCAGTCCTCCGTCTCCTTTAGGTGGGGGATGAATAAAGAACAATGGTTTGGTGAACCAGCCTCGGTGGAGCCGCCGCGGGGGCGGGTAATGAAGCCGGACGCTCCCACTACTCAGCGAAGTGCAAGCAGGGGCAGTTCACGTTTGTATATCTATCTGGTTGTGATCATGGCATGGAGGTAAGCCGTGGAAGCGTTTATCCTGCAGTATGTAGATATATATGTTCTGCAAATTATGGTCCTGATCGGCATCAACATAATTATGGCCCTGGGGTTAAACCTGATCACCGGGGTGACCGGGCAGTTGTCCATGGGCCATGCGGGCTTTATGAGCATTGGTGCCTATACATCGGCCATACTCTCTGTGCACTTCGGTATGCCCTTCTGGTTCTGCCTGACAGCGGCAGGATTGATGGCCGCTCTGGCCGGAGTCTTCATTGGAATACCGACCCTGAGGCTGGAGGGAGACTACCTGGCCATGGTGACCATCGGGTTTGCCGAGATCGTGCGGGTGGTGTTTCTCAATCTGGACATTGCCGGCCGCGGGATGGGGCTGTCAGGTATACCGGCCACCACCAACTTTACCCTGGTCTGGGGGCTGGTGATCATAATCGTGCTTTTGAATACCGGACTCTTGAAGTCGCGACCCGGGCGGGCGCTCTATTCTATACGCGAGGACGAGATCGCGGCCGAGGCTTCCGGGGTCAATACCACCCTCTACAAAGTAGTGGCTTTCGCCTTGGGTACTTTCCTGGCCGGCATCGGCGGGTCGCTCTACGCCCATTACCTCACCTACATCAGTCCCCAGGACTTCGACTTTATGAGGTCGGTTGAGTATTTGAACATGGTTGTTTTAGGAGGTATGGGCAGCATACCCGGAACAATTTTGGGAACGGTGATACTGACCATTGCTCCCGAGGTTTTGCGTTTTGTACAGGACTACCGGCTGCTGTTCTACGGCGCGTTGCTGGTTATACTCATGATATTCCGGCCCAATGGACTGCTGGGCGATGTGCGCTGGGTGGATGTTAAGCGGACCTGGGCCCGGATAAGAGGGCAGGCCTTGGCCTCGTCTAGTTCTGACAGTTAGGGGAAAGCCCGTGACATAACAGAAACCGGGTTTACCCTGGAAAGCTGGGAGATATCATGTCTATTCTGGAAATTAAAAATGTCAGTCAGGAGTTTGGAGGTCTCCTGGCTCTGGATCGGGTGAGTATGACGGTGGACAAGGGAGAGATCTTCGGTCTGATTGGTCCCAACGGCGCCGGCAAGACTACCCTATTTAACCTGATCACCGGGATTTACCGTCCCACTTCGGGGGAGGTATGGTTTGAAGGACGCTCCATAGGAGGGCTTAGACCTTACCGCATTGCTACCGTTGGAATTGGGCGGACCTTTCAGAACATCCGCCTGTTCAAGAAACTCTCGGTGTTGGATAATGTGCGGGTGGGGATGCATTCGGTTTCCCGAGCAGGTTTTATTTCCGCCATGCTTTATACCCCCTGGGCGGTAAAACGCGAGAGGGTTACCCGCGAGAAGTCGATGGCCTTGCTGGAACTGGTGGGACTGGAGGATAAGGCCATCGAACTGGCAGGAAGCCTGCCCTATGGCGAGCAGCGCTGCCTGGAGATAGCGCGAGCTATGGCTTTGGACCCGTCCCTGCTTCTGCTGGACGAGCCGGCGGCCGGCATGAACGCAACCGAGAAGGAAGAACTGCTGGAACTGATCCGCAGGATTCGGGAGTTGGGAGTGACCGTTCTCCTGGTGGAACACGATATGAACGTAGTCATGAATATCTGCGATCGTATAGCGGTTCTGGATTATGGCCGCAAGATTGCTGAAGGCGCCCCCGAACAGATCAAGAATGATCCGCGGGTTATAGAATCCTACCTCGGAGTGGAGTTGTGACTTCCCGCAACCCATACCTGATGCTGGCAGCCGCCATACTCTGTCTCTCCACCGGTGCGATCCTGGTGCGGTTCACAACTGCTCCGCCTCTGGTAATCGCTTTTTACCGCCTTACCCTGACGGCTCTTCTGGGAGGGCTCCTGATGGCAGGCACCCGACAGTCCCTGCCTGCCCGGCGGTCCGATATGCCCCGAGCCGGCTTGGCCGGCCTGTTTTTGGCCCTGCACTTCGCATTCTGGATAACCTCATTATCCTACACTACGGTCGCCAGTTCGGTATTGTTTACCAATCTTCAGGTGATATTCGTTATCATTTTTTCCGCCCTTTTTCGTAAAGAGAGGATCACTTCCCGCGCTTTAGCCGGGGTGGTTCTGGCTCTGGCGGGCAGTGCCGTTATCGGCGGCGGGGACCTGCTGAGCGGACGGCTGTTGGGGGATGTCCTGGCTCTGATCGGCGGTCTTATGTTTGCGGTATATCTGATGTTCGGGCGTAGCCTCCGGGCGGGGGTGGAAATCTGGCCATATACGTTCATGGTCTCGGGTATGGCCGGTATTTTCCTGGCGATTGCCATGGCTGTAGGCAGCCTGCCTTTTGGAGGTTACCCCCTCACAGACTATATTTGGTTCCTGCTGATGGCGGTTCTGCCCGGGATTGGGGGGCATGGCATTCTGAACTGGGCCCTAAAATACATCAAGGCTCCCGTGGTCGCCATCTCCGTGCTGGGAGAATCGGTGGGAGCCTCCATCCTGGGCTATCTCATACTGCATGAGAGCCTGGCCTGGTTCCAACTGCTGGGAGGTGCCATGGTACTCTCCGGAATTTACTGGGCGGTGCGGAGTGAAGCTACTCCCACGCCGTAAACAGGTCGGTTTTGGGGTAATAGTGATTAAGGATCTCTTTGGCGGTTTTACCTTCCTTGGCCATTTCATAGGCCCCCCACTGGGCCATACCGCAACCGTGCCCCCAACCGGTGCCGGTGAAGACAACGTTGTTACCCTTTACCGATATATCGCTGATCAGGGTTGATCGCAGACGCTCGGGACCGAGCCTGGTCCTGAGGTCGTAACCCTTGATGCTCCTGTCACCGGCGGTAATGTCAATCGCCCGCCCGCTGGGACCCTTGCGGGTGATCTTAATGGCGTTCAAATCAGCGCCGCTGCCAAAGATGGCCTGCAGTTCGGATTTGGGTATCGAAGCCTGCCAGCGGCGCTCCCGGGGTGGTGCGTACTTGGCACCGGGAGAGTCTACAACCTCGGTATAGGCTCCGGCGATATCACTGAGTTCGGGGAAACTCTCTTGTAGCGAAGCCGTTCTGGGCCCGGCATAGGAATGGAACAGGGCATAGACAAATTTTCCATTGTAGAGCAGGACCTGCCCTCGGGTCTCCTTCACCGCTTTACTGATTTCAGGGGTTACTTTCGCCCTGCTGTAGGCCTGGAAGTGTTCCGGGAGGTCGCAGGTGTCGGTGTTGTGTTCATCCCGAACCCCGCCGCGTATGATCTTGGCCATGGTCATGGTCCGGGCCACGATAGCCTGGGCCTTCAGGGCTTCCTCGGGAAATTTGGGGCCGATTTCGGCGGCCACCACCCCCTCCAGGTACTTTTCCAGCGGCATCTTTTCTGTGGTATTGCTCTGGTGGAGGTAAACCGTGATTTCAGGTTCTTCCTTGTATTTTTTGACTTCTGGTGCCGGGGTTACCGGCCTGCGCGGGGTTGGAGCCCGCATTTCCTGGTTCACAATCATGATTCCCACCAGCAGGATCGCAGCGATTCCCAGGAGCCATATGGAGGTCTTGTTTCTAAAGATATCCTTGAATCTGTTCTGCATCTTAGGTCACCCCCGTCGTTTCTGCTCCTAGGTTCCCCTCGCTTCCGGTTTGTTATTCGACACGGCGTCTGCTATCATAATCCTGAACCCCGGACCTGAGTCCGGCGACAAATACCGGAGATTTCTCCCGAAACCGGGCCGGCGGTCCCCGGGATTGGCGGGGGTGTCAATGCACAGGCGTACCCGTTCACCAGGCCGGGGCTGGTTGGATTCTCAATCTGGCGTAGAGCGGACTATACAATGGTCGTCACCGGTTATTGTGGGACTCTGAGGATGGTGTGGGATGAACATAGTTCTGGTTGAACCGGAGATACCACAGAATACAGGCAATATCGCCCGTACCTGCGCCCTGACCCGCAGTACCCTGCACCTGGTAAGGCCCCTGGGGTTCTCCCTGGAGGACCGCTACCTGAAAAGGGCCGGTCTTGATTACTGGGAACATGTACGGGTGGTGGAGTGGGACAGTTTTCAGGAGATAGTCCGGGCCAATCCCCACCGGAGGTTCTATCTGGCTACCACCGGGGCACACAAAAGCTACCATCAGGTCAGGTATGAGCCGGAAGACTTCCTGGTGTTTGGAAAGGAAACGGCGGGACTACCCGCCGATATCCTGTCCATGTTCCCCGAGAGCCACATCCGGATTCCCATGCGTGACCTGGGCCGCTCCCTTAACCTGGCCAACTCAGTGGCTGTTATCCTGTATGAGGCGCTGCGGCAGCTGGGGTACCCCGGGCTGCGGTAGAAGGGGCCGCAAACCTCCCCCTACGGGAGAACTTCCTGGCAAGCAGGCTTTTCCCCGGCGTAAAAAAACCCTCCAGTACTGGATGGGCCTGTTTAACATGGAACCAAACCAAAGACCTCGTTTGTTCGCGAGGTCTTTGGTTTGGTATTCCTATTCGTCGCCTTCTTTTATAGCTTCGGTGGGACATACCTCGGCACAAGAGCCGCAATCCGTGCATTTTTCCGGATCAATCACGTATTTGTCCTCGCCCTCGCTTATGGCTTCCACCGCGCATTCGTCAACACAAACGCCGCAGCTAATGCACTCATCAGTGATTACATGGGCCATCTATTTCTTCCCTCCCCGTATTGTTAAATGGTAACGTTATTATATTATCAGATATAAGAGGGCAAATGAAGCATTATTTCAAGGCAAGAAATGATATAAACGTAGGAGGTTGGAACTTGAGGTTTCTGCTGATGGCGAATGGAGAATATGGAGAATTGAGCTGGTACCGGCCTTTCAAGGACGGGTTTGACCGGATAATCTGTATTGACGGGGGAACCGACCAGGCCATGGCCATGGGAATGACTCCTTGGTGGGTAGTGGGTGATATGGATTCCATATCGGAGGAGGCTACGGCTTATGCGGCTTCCCGAGGCGCGGCCTTTACCGTAGTGCCGCGGGAGAAGGATAATACCGATTTTCAACTGGCTTTGGAGCTGGCAGAAAAGGATGGGGCCACTAGTATTATTGTCTGGGGGGGCATCGGTACTCGCCTGGATCACAGTCTTTCCAACCTTTTCAGCGCCACCAGGTTGGTCCTGAAAGGTATTGAGGTTTGTTTCCGCTCTCCCCGGGAAGATGTCTATCTGGTAAGCCGCCATCTGGTTGTGCCGGGAAAGGTAGGGGATACGGTATCCCTTATTACCCTGGGAGATGAGGCCGGGGGGATTACCCTGCGGGGATTTCAGTATCCGCTGGCAGATGCAGTCCTGGATGGCCGCTGGCAGTGTGCGGTATCCAACGTCATTGTTGAACCTTATCCCGAGGTGGAGGTCGGAAGCGGGGTAGTAGCGGTGATCCATTACCAAGGGGAATTACCGTGATCGGATTAACCTGCGCCTAACAACCGAGCTCCGAATAATTAGTCCTCATCCCGCCCAGAATAAGTTTATCAGGAGCTTGGGCACCGGATCCGTTTTCCATCACTGCCGCGCAGCAGCCGGGATCTGTAAGGCCGGCCGGTTTGAAGGGGCAGGTTTAATTATGGAGCCTGGGAAGGAGGTTGTAACAGGACATTCAGATGAGAAAACCACTGGGGTCCGTTATGGACAAGAAAGATTTTATGAGTGATGGGATTTTTGACAAGGAACCCTATGAAGGACTGTTGATAAGTGCCCGTTCGGACGGCAAGCTGGACATCGGGATCCAGCTGACGCAGGATACCGTTCTCAAGGTTGACGAGGCGTACGGTGAGGAGATACGGGACAAGATTGCTCACTGGACGCCGCAGATCCTCGCCATCCAGAGGCAGTGGGGCGAAAGTCCGGATCTCCAGAATTACGACGGATAGCAGCGGAGGTGGATTCACCTCCGCTGCTGAGGGTTGGAGGCTGCCAAAACCCACTCACCTGTTCTTCCCGTCCTGCGGCCTAATTCAAGAATATCACTGAGGTATAAGCGTGGGTTTCTCATACATAGAAAACCTCATTCAAAATTTCATCTTGGATAACCGGATGTAGAGCGTCCGGAGTAACTAAGTCAACTTTGCGTTCAAGTATCTGACCCAAGCGGTCCTGAAGGTCAATAAAATGGAATAAACCAACAGCCTTATCGAATTCAACCAGTATATCAATATCGCTTGTCTCTTTGGCTTCGCCCCTGGCAAACGAGCCAAAAACACCTATGCGACTTACATGGTATTCATTACGCAATTCTTCCAAATGTTCACGCAAACATTGTACTGCGTATTTTTTTGAAACCATGAAAAATCGCCCCCTGGCAAAGGATTTGATAGTAAATTAATGGATTTTGCTATTATATCATCCCGCAAATTCAGGTCAAGGTTACAACGACACATCTCGGAGGCACAAGCCACGGAACAACTGCGAGCTGCGCCCTATGAAAGAACTCAAGAACGCCAATGTGAACCGATCATACCAGACCGGTGTACCGACCTTAACTAGAAGAAAACGCCGACCCTGTTTTGTAGAAACTCCTCACAATCAGGAACCACTACCATCTCAATAGCCTTGGGCTTGCAGGCCACAACACATTGAGCACAGCCAATGCAGCGATGAGCATTGCGCGTATATGTATTATTGATAACGTCAACCGTAACAGCACCCATCGGGCAGGCCAGGGCACATTTACCGCAGTAATTGCATCTGTCCAGATCAACCCTGGGTACAAAGTGCGCGGGCGCGATGCTGGCCGGCGCATTAAACTCGGATACCCTTCTCATAAAATGGCAGCAGTCGCCACAACAGGAACAGGATGTTCCTCCGACTGCAGGATCACTGGCGTCTATCCAGGTAACCAATCCACTGGCCTCGGCCTCTGCCTTGATTTCCAGGGCATCTTTCATGGTAATGCGCCGCGACCTTCCCCCTCTGATTGACATTTCGGCAACCGGTCCAAGAGTTATGCATACCTCCATCGGTTTTCCGCAGCCCCGCTCCACGACTTTTTCAGTAATGCGGCACTGGCACATGGTTAAGCCAAAGGACTTGTACCGGGAATAGACTTCTTCCAGCTTATCAGAAGGATATGCCATGGGATGGGTCCTGATAATTTGGCCCATTGGAACATATTTTATGGTTGGCGGTTTCTTAGGTTCGTGATCAAGGATATAGCCGGTCTCATAAAGCTTCTCGAATAGCTCACAGAAGCGGCGATGCCACTCGGTGAGGCTATCCAAGGACTGGCGGGCTAGAACAAACTCGAAAGCTCCGGGCAGAATGGGAATCACCATATAAACAGCAGCTTCTCCTTCGCCCAAGCGGAGGATGACATGCTTTTCTTCGGCTATGCTGTACAGAATCCTGTTAATCTTTTCAATCGACAGGTGTTCAGCCTCAGCCAGCGATTGGGCGGTCTGGGGAGTGCCAGGCTTAAAATGCCTCATCACCATGGCTTCCTCTTCGGTAAAGATGTGCTGGATTAGAGCAATGGATTCATCACATATGGGGACGCCGCCACCGAGCCTCTTATCCGCGTACAGCTGTGCAACCTCCAGATGGGCTTTGGAGACCCCGGGGTAGTCGTTTACCGACTTGATTTTAACGTTTTTGGTTCGAGGTTCGCGTGGACCGATAACACCGTCTCTAACCTGAATCATCCGGTTACCGGTAACAATGGGTTTACTCATTCATGCCCCTCCTTTTTGGTGTTTGTTGATTAACAAAAAAACGGGGTTAATACGACTCAATAAGGCTTGCTCGACATTGTAAAGCGGTGTTGTTTTTCGGAGATGACACAGCGTGAGTTTCATATTAGTTGTCAGGGAAATGGTAAACCTCTGGGAGCGATAGCGGGTGAGGTTAGTATCTGCGAAAGGACATAATGCTTACAATAAATGTTGCTCAAGACGATACCAAAATTATACTATACTGTCACAATAATCAATAACGCCGCAAACGTCAAGCATATCAAGGTCATGTGTCCCTGCAGACCAAGGCCAAGATCACACCGAGAAGGCATTGGCAGGCGCAGTTTTTCTAACCTGTTATCGCGAAACGACATCAAAAATATAATCACCTCCAGACAAACATAGTCATTATTAAAAATTTGACTATGTTTCTGTGTACTTTATCACTGCTTTGTTATGTTTCTAAACAGCAAATTACACAAAATCATTGCATGAATCCTAAAATTTTATCTTTATAGAAAAGCGATCAGCAATCAAGAAAGTCACCTTACTACATCTGCAAAAGTGCCTTGCAGCTCCTGCTGACATTGCAGGTACCGTAAGTTTTTCACCTGTGGGGGCAGAGAAGATCCGATGGAGACCACGGCAATACCTATGGTGCTTAATATGCTTCGCCCGGGAGCCGGACGATCAATATGCCAGGAGGGAGACAGGGGGATTATTGTTTTCAAATCAGCTTTAAGGTCTAGATTTCAAACCTCTCAAGAAATGAAATGGTCGGGATGACAGGATTTGAACCTGCGACCTTCTGGTCCCGAACCAGACGCGCTACCAAACTGCGCTACATCCCGACGCTCTATATTCTAACACCGCAGATGAGTTTAGGCAAGGGTAAGCAAGCCTGCGTGATGCAGGCTTGCCGGCATATGACGCAGGCTACTGTTTCAGGGGAAGCTGTGTCTTATAGCCCGTAAATACATCCGCAGAATCAGCAATTTGGGCTGGAGACGCCAGATCGGCCTGGTATTCGCCGAGGTTAAAGAGCTCTTCAAAGAACCTGACTTGAATACCTTGAAGTCGATTACGGTTATCAATCAGCAGCTGGCGCAGGTCATCGTTGATCATCTCATTTATCCCCGTCTGGTAGTTGGAAAGGTTTTGTTTCTCCATCAGCAGGATGTCATTCAGCCTGTCCCTTAGATTCATGTTGGGGTCCTTGACCCGGGGCAGCTCCGGGGAGACCGGTTTGCCGATCTTTTGAACCCCGCTCTTGGTGGTAACGATCTGCTGGGTGTTCATCAGTGTGTGCCTCCTTGTGCGCTGTTGACCTGGTTCAGATAGTCCAACACGGCCATGTAGTTCCGCTGGTGCACCGCGGCTGCATCATAAAAAACCTGATGGTGCGGGGACTGCCGTTCCTGGCTGGCATACTGAAAGGATTTCTTGGCCGCCAGCAGTTCCCATGACAGGATGTCGTTGATGTAGTTTAATTCTTTAATCGACAGGTTCTTCATCGAATCCTCCTTCTGGTTGATGTGGTTCTCTCTGGGCCTCCAGTTTGGAGGGCAGGCGTTAATGGTGGATCATATGGGCGTTTCTGCCCTGAGGCTTATCCATGACCACGTGTTCAATAGATAGGGGTTTGCCTTCCACCGTGATCTGAACCTGATTGATATTATCAAGTTCCGTCAGGGTGTTTATGATGGAGTTGATGGTCATTGATTCTCCAGCCGCACCGCCTGAATGCTTGGAGTGCATTTCCGAAGAAAAGTCGACATAAGCTGTGGTGTCCTTCACCGCAACTGAGCGGACAGTGGCCTCGGCGGGTATGGTACGGCGGAGATCGCTGTTGCGGGGACCCTTGATCAGTTCGCTGACAATCATTTTGATATACCCGGCTGTAGTGATATTACTTGGCACCGATATGGTTCTGGTTTCCGGGACCACCTTGGTGGCATCCTGGTTGGCAAAATAGAGGGTGACATTCCTTTTTACCTGGGACGGACCGGGCTTGGCCGGAGCGGCCGCTGACGGTCGGCTTTGTTCGACCGCAGTTTCAGGCTGCATGGGGAAGGTCTTCATCCACCCCCGGGGCATGCCGCTGGGCCCTTTCAGCTCTTCGCCTTCTACCAGGATTTTGACCTCATCGATCTCGGCAAACTGAGTCAGGGTATTGACAAAAGCGGCTATCCCCAGGATTTCAGCCATGCTGCCATCGAAACGTGTAAAGTCATCATTGACATCAACGATCAGCTTGTTGTCCTGTTTGATGGTTCCGTAAACCCTGGTGTTCGGCGAAATATTGACCCGGTAATTGTCATTTTCGGGACCCTTGATCAGAGCCTGCAGGACGGTGGTGTACTTGTCTTCCCCGGCTTTAAGTGCAATCTGCCGCTCTTCGGTTACCAGTCTTTCGTTATCCTCACTGGCAAAATAGAGCTTGACCGTCTGTGTTTTTTGCTCGGGCCGCTGGGGAACATTTTCCTTCTCCTGCGCACACCCGGTGAGCACTGCAGCCAGCAGAAGTGCGGCCAGTAACAGACTCAATCGTTTAGCCATGCAACTCACTCCTTTCCTGTAACTAGTATGCTCAAACCAGGTTCATTCTTGCGTAAAAACGTCCCCCAGCCATGTGAATCTTCCTAAACGACGTAAAACTACATAAAAAACGGTTAAGCTCTGAAAAAAAGTATGTTAAATTTTGGGGTAACGACAAAATTATGCAGGAATATTAACATGATGGAAGAAGTATTACAAAAAATAATTCCTGCCTTAGCAAGCCTTCGCTGCATTTCTCTTGTTTCAATCAATAACGGATTTTCGACAGTTTGGTAAGCCGGATAATAGGGGGAACGATCTTGAATCGTTTGGAGAGAGACTATGTAGTGTCGACCATTGGGTTGGGAGCAGCTATCAGCAGCCTCTTTGGTCTGGCTTTCTGCTGGCTGCTGGGACTATCGGATATCCGTCTGATTGTCTCAGGTAGCGCCGCCTACCTGGTGGGCGGGGGCTTAATAACTGTCTTTGCGGTAAGGCGCAACCTGCGCAATTGTATAAGGCCTATCGGGGTTATGACCGATTTTTTGGAATCCATCAGTCAGGGTGTGCTTAACCGGTCCCTGGCAGAGCATGACTTTAACATGCTTGAACAGGTGAAGGAAACTCTGGTTCATATGGGCGGTCAAATCAACCTCTTGATGACAAACATCATGGATTGTGCTGCCGGCATTGAACAATTGGGGGCGTCAACTGCGGTTCTGGAAGAGAACTCAAAGTCGGCGGAGGAACAGATTCGAGAAACAATGAGCATGGGTGTATCGCTGACTGAGGAGAACCAAAAACAGAAAGAAATAATACGAAATATCATTCTTCAAATGGCAGAGATCCAGGAAATACTGGCCCGAACCGAAGCCGAATCCCGGCAGCTATTTGATCTGTTGCAGGTTACGGAAGCGGGCAGCTACACCGGCAATGACACTCTGGATGAGGTCGAGAAGGTGGTTCGGGAGCTGCAGCATGAGTCTCAGACTATGCTTAAAGCCCTGGGTTTGATAGAAGAGACTGTCCGCTTTACCAATCTCCTGGGGCTCAATGCCTCCATTGAGGCCAGCAGGGTTGGCAAACTCGGTTTTATGACGGTGGCGACTGAGATTCGCAATCTGGCGGAGCAATCCCTGGTGTCGGCTGAACAGATTAAGGGACTGATAACCGGCATGCATGAAAACATTGCGGCGGTAGAGGCGGAACTGAAAAAGACCAGGCAGTATCTGTTGAATAGGGACATCCAACAGAACTACGAGGTGATTAACGCAACCTGGCAGGCGTTGACTTCAATCTCTTCTCGTATTCAGATGATCATCGACTACACCCGAACCGCGGGCGAACAGGCTGACTCCATTGCCAACAGCCTGCACGAAGTCGAGCGGCATGCGGACCGGACTTTGACCGGCATGAACCGGATTGTGAAGAGCCTGGAACAGCAGCTTTCCCTGGTCAGAACCATTCAGAGCCTCAGTTTTGGTCATCTGGTATCCGGCATAAAAAACACCATGGCCAGGTATGTTCTGGCGGAAAAAACAGAAATCGGAGTTTGCGAGTGGAGAGGCCGGGATTTAATGGAGATTGGGAAGACCTATCGCCACAAGACCGTGGTTTTTGCCGTCGTCATGGCGGCGGTGGTGTTTGGCCCGTTGACAGCGCTGGCAGCCGGGCAGAGAACTATGGAGGGTATTCTTGTCGGGGTCTTATGGGGAGGGCTGGCAGGCGGGGTTATTGCCTGGGTTCTGGCTTCCATGAACGTAAAAAGAATAATCGAACCGGCGGTGGTGCTGATCGATCATGCGCAGGCGATTGCCGCCGGGGATTTGAACCGCGAACTTACAGGCTCACTGGGGAATCTGAGCCAGTTGGGCAGCAGATTTAATGATATGGTGAACCAAATAAGCCAAACCGTTAATGAAATATCAAATATAGCCGATTCCGTTAAAAACACCGCCCGGCGTACAATTGATACCGCCGACCGCGCCATGGAGACCTGGGATGAAATTGCCGGAGAGGCCCATGTGCTGACCGGGAGTGCGCGTGCTCAGACCATGGGTCTGGAGATTGTCAGCCAGGAGATTGCGGGGATTGCGGAAGCGATTCAGGGTGTGGCTCGCGAAGCTGATCTGATGCATCACGAAATGCAGAAAACGGTTAACATTACGCAGGAGGGTTTGGCCAACGCTGTGCTGCAGAAGTCAAAGGCCCGGGAGACCTCGCTGTCGGTGGAGCGGGTGTCGGAAGTAGTGGCACGACTGCAGGAGGACTCCGACCGGATAAGCGAGGTGGTGAGAGTAATTGCCGACATAGCGAGCCAAACCAGTCTGCTGGCGTTTAATGCCGCCATTGAGTCCGGCAGAGCCGCACTGTCCGGACGCGCATTTGGGGTGCTGGCGGAAGAGACCCGCATCTTATCGCAGGAAGCGGCCAGTGCAACTCAGGAAATCGGGGGCACCGTGCCCAGGGTTCAGGAGATAATCGGGCGGGTTGTTTCCGGGATGCAGCAGGTACAGGTTGATCTGGGGAATCAGGTGAGGATAATAGGAGAGAGCGAAGAGGCGCTGGCCCGGATCGAAAACCAGGCGCAGCTTGTCAGGGATCAATCGCTGCAGATCATGAAGACCGTGCGTTCCCTGGTGGAACTGCAGGAGAGCGTGGTTATGGATTCCAGAAAAGTTGCAGCCTTCAGCGAAGAAAACGTAGCCGGGGCGGAGGAGATCTTCACGGTGATTGAGGACCAGACTCAGACTTATCATATGATTAAGGAGATTGACGAACAATTCCTCTCCAATTCGGAACGGTTAAGCAGTCAGATTATGTCGGTTAGAGCCTGAAGAGCCGGCTTATCCCACTCGTCCCGACGTCGGCCTCCAGAGAGGAAACGGCAGCCGCGCATAATAGCGGTAGGCCGCCGTTGTTGGTCTCTGTAGTTTGGCACCCCCAAATGGTTGCTGAGCAATCGGCAGCTGATGGGTATTAAAACCATAAATGATTTAGAGGATTAATAGAAAACCCTCTTGCTGTTGTAATAATCATAGAGGTGCTGCAGGGTCTCTCCAAACCTCTGATAATGCACGATTTCTCTTGCCCGCAGCCAGCGTAAGGTTTCGGTAACACCGGGATCATCGGAAAGGTTGATCAGGTATTCGTAAGTGGAACGGGCTTTTTGCTCGGCAGCCATGTTCTCGTGCAGGTCGGTAATAGGATCCCCTTTTGATTGGATATAGGCAGCAACCCAGGGCACACCGTCGCCATTAACGAAGTACAAGGCCTTGTCGTGGTCGGCATAGTAGCCCTCCATGCCGGCCGCTTTAATCTGTTCGATGGAGGCATCCTTAATGAGGTTGTAGACCAGGGTGGCCACAATCTCCATGTGGGCCAGTTCTTCCGTACCGATATCGTTGAGGACTGCTTTTGACCTTCCGGTGGGCATGGTGTACCGCTGGGTAAGGTAACGGAGCGAGGCGGCCAGTTCTCCATCCGGCCCGCCATACTGGGTGATAACGGCTTTGGCCAGCTTGGGGTTGGTTCCGCAGATTTTCGCCGGGTATTCAAGTTTCTTCTCGTAGATCCACACAGGTATTCCTCCTCTCCCTAGGCGAAGTTGATTTCCCATGGCCAGGGCTCGTCAATCCACTGCCATGGATATTCACTGGTGACGAAGCCGAAATTGGTGAGCGGACCGTATCGCTTTTCGTACTGTGCTTTCAGATCGTTCAGTTTTTTAACGGTTTCGTTGAAGTCATTCAAGGCTTTACGGTCATCGGGGTGGGTGTTGAGATAGAGGTTGAACTCTATCGCCGTGAACTCTTCGGCCATAATGTTCATCAGCATAGCCTTCCTGTCGTTATCCATTCCTTCCACCCCTTCCGCGAAAACGCCATGGATCCTGCTCCCGCTCCCTTTTAACCTGCGGGCCCCGTTCTCTTCTCTCATGTTTTTCATAAGGCATATACAGCTCGGGGAATATGGTTCCCTTCTGTAGGCCTTCCATAGGGGAATAACGTTTGGTGTATTCCTGGATCTTGATAAATGCCCGAGCCAGTTCAGGTTCACTTGGTCCTCTCAAATTATTAACTCCTTTCACAAATAATTCTGCTCCATAGTATGTAAAACAAGGATCGGATTGTTACTTTATAAGGAGCAGTTCCAACAATCCGGGTGACGGATACTGGTGGAGAACAACAGGCCTCCGGTCCCATGGGTGCCGGAAACAATAAGAGGCATTACACCTGGAACGGGAGCAGCCGAAGGCACTTCGAGGGCACTTATGGAAGTAAATCCGCGGACGGATTGGTGGGAACTGGCTAGTCTGAAAGGAAACCGGGGAATGATTGGGGGAAGCACCGGGGGAGCAGCAAAGGGCCGGGTCGATCCGAGTCGGACCGGACCTTTACAGCTCCCCCTCATTGACTGGAAGCTCTCAGGCTAATACTGGAGCAGTCGACTCAAAGGTTTCGATCAACTTTCTTACCTGATCAGGAATAGGTACGCTCCGCTTGGTGGTCATGTCATAACCGGCATAGATGCTTTCCGCCAGGACAATCGGCTCGGTTTCCCCTTCCTTCCTGATCATAAAGTTGGTCACGAAACTGGAATTTCCCAGTTTAGAGACCCTGACATAAATATTTAATATGTCATCAAAAGATCCGGAACCCTTAAATTCAAGGGTGGTTTTGACGAGGGCAAAGTCGAATATCGGTTTTTCACCAGGAGCACCAAAACTCAATCCCAGATTACGAAAGTACTCGGTGATTCCTATATCCAGATAGGTTAAATAATGGCTGTTAAAGACGATCATCTGCCCGTCAATCTCAGCATAGCGGACTCTGATTGGATGACAAAAGCGAAAAACTTGTGACATACCTGGTTCCTGGTTCCCCGGGTACAAGCGGGCGTTCCATCAACATAGAACGGGCAAAATCTTGATTGACCGGCAAGAAAGCGGTGGGCGGAGCCGCGAAAAACACTGTACTACGTCCACCCGAGAAGCGTTATTGAATCCGGTGCTTACGCCCCGGCCTCGACTCTCCAAGACCGGTCAACCTGATGCCGGAAAACTCAGGGGTCCTCCTTTCTTTCAAAGTTGGGGTTTATGAAAAGCTGTATCTGCGATAAGCATTTTTCTGCACACGATCACACTTGGAACAGAATACGGATTCCTGGCGCATCACCTCCGAAAGCGGCTTACCGCAACGAAGGCAACGGCCTTCTGCCAGGCGGCGCTGCCCTTCCAGAATGCTCCGATGGTGCTTGAATGTCCAGGCAATTATCTGGTCTCTGACTGCTTCCGAAATATCTTTGAACATTATTCCGGCAAATGTCTGGTCGCTATCATCGTCCTTTTCGATCCGGACCACCTGGCATTTGAGAGCCAGGCGTTGTCGTGGTGCCAGATCCAGAAAGATCTCCAGTTCATCTCCCACCTGCAGCTCATGTGGGGTTGCAATTTTGCATCCTCCCCCGCTTATATCCACGATCAATCCCTTCCGCTTGGCTGTTTTGGCGCCGGATGGACTGGTTCCTGTGCCCTCTGCCGCTGCGCGGGAGATGATGAAATAGCAATCGAGGGATGATTCAACCCTCGCCCAAGCCCTTCTCTGCACCGGTTTATTGTCGTTATCATCAGGTATATTCCCAGCGGAGGAAATGGATTCTAGCTCGATGCCGGATTCCCGACGAGTCCGGAACACCTCTTTAACCAGCAGCACTACCAGCACCAGAGCCGCGGCGACAAACAGGTAAGCAAATAATGGGTTTCTCGATTGCAGGTACCTGCGGAATGCCTCGGTGAACTCGCTGTATTCCCAGGTTGCTCCAAACGCAAGCGGGAGCCCGGCCGCTTCGGCCAGGGAAGACAGACTGCCTGTTGCAACGAACAGCAGGCTGAATACCAGTAATGCTATCATTCTAAACTTCGTCTTTATAACAGCCGGCCCCCCATCGCTTTACCAGGTTATTCCTGAATACATATTACTTCCTTTTATAATGCTAGACTGGAAATAGAAAATATTCAAGCCTTGATTAAGTGAGAAGGAACAGATTAATGAAGCGGGAAAGTACGTATACAAATATTATGCGCTTTGATAAGATCAGTTTAGGATAAACTAGTGCCATTTCAAAGAGGTAAGCGCGAGAGCGCATTCCCAGGTTAAAAGGCGGCTGGATTTCAAAAGTCAACCCACGAATTGTAAATACTATTAATTAGTTTACGAAAGGCAGGTGCAATAACTGCGTTTCCGGCAGCTTGCTGAATCATGTGAGGTGCCCGTTCCCTAGTCGAGAACGGCGGACTGTACCAGGCATGGCCGGGGAAACCAGTTGAGAGTGATGAAAACCAGAATAACAGAACTTTTTGGCATCAAGTACCCCATTATCTGTGGAGGGATGATGTGGCTGGCAAAGCCGGAACTGTGCGCGGCTATATCCAATGCCGGGGGACTGGGCAATATTACGGCCGGCAACTATAATTCCGGCGAGGAACTCCGCGCAGCCATCAGAAAGACCAGGGAACTGACCGATAAGCCTTTTGGCGTTAACATCACCATGCTGCCCTCGTTCCGTATTACCCCGGAAATATATGATGAGTGGTTCCAGGTTTGTTGTGAAGAGAAGGTGGCTGCTATTGAGGTTTCCGGAGCCCCGGCCAGAAAGTATATACCTATGGTGCATGAGGCCGGGGTTAAGATCATGCATAAGGTGGGAGCGGTACGCCATGCCCTCAATATTGAGAAGTTGGGATACGACGCGGTCCTGGCTGCAGGTATAGAGGAAGGGGGACATCCTCTTAATGATGACGTTACCACCATGGTGCTGACCCCGCGGATTGCGGAGTCGGTGAAAATCCCGGTGATAGCCACCGGAGGCATCGCTGATGGCCGGGGACTGGCGGCCGCCCTGGCTCTGGGGGCGGAAGGCGTGATGATGGCTACCCGCTTCATTGCTACGGTTGAGTGCCAGGTACACCCGAATATCAGGGAAGAAATGATCCGGCGCCAGGAGATGGACACCACCCTGATCTGCAAGAGCATCGGCCTGCAGGGACGGGCATTAAAGAATGATCTGGTGTCCCAAATCCTGGAGGTGGAAGCAAGGGGCGGCGGCCTGGACGAATTAATGCCCCTGCTTACCGGTAAGCGTTCCGAGGCTGCCTGGCAGAATGGAGACGTCAACAGTGCCGCTCTCATGGTAGGGCAGTCAATCGGGCTCATCAAGAATACCATGACCTGTCAGGAACTCCTGGACAGCATGGTACAGGAAGCCGAGGAGATCTTAAGAAAGAACCTCGCCCGTTGGCAGTAACGTGGACGCCGACGTGGTGGAAACCCAAGACGGGCGCATAATTTTATGTTTCATTGTATTTAATATAACGCCACGGGGGCCTCTTGGCCCCCGTGGCGTTACATAGTGATGCGTCATATCCTTCATATGGCCAGTTTATCGGGCTCGAGGCTGATTTCTTCATAGTGAGAGAACTCCATATTGAAACCGGCCCGCCCCTGAGTAATTGAGCGTATGGAGGTCGAGTACCCAAAGAGTTCTGCCAGGGGGGCAAAACCTCTGATTACCTGGGTATTGTAAGTGGTGTCCATAGAATCCAGACGACCCCGTTTGCTGCTGAGGTTGTTTATTATGCCCCCGGTAAACTCGTCCGGTGCAGAGATCTCAATCTTCATGATAGGCTCCAGGAGCTTCGGTGCCGCTTTGGTCAGGGCGTTCTTAACCGCCAGGGCTCCAGCCATTTTGAAGGCCATCTCCGAGGAGTCAACCTCGTGAAATGAACCATCCAGCACCGTAACCTTTACGTTGACCACCGGGTATCCTTTAACCGGGCCTTCAAGCAGAGCCTCCAGGATTCCCGCTTCAATGGCGGAGAAATACTCCCTGGGGATAACACCGCCGGCGACCTTGAATTCGATGCTCGTTTCCTCGGCCGGCTCCACCTGAAGTTTGACATGTCCGTACTGACCGTGCCCCCCGGTCTGCTTCACGTAGCGGCCCTCGCCGTGGGCTGCGCGGGAAATGGTTTCCTTGTATGCCACCTGCGGCCTTCCCAGACAGGCTTCGACTTTGAATTCCCTCCGCAGGCGTTCGGCAACGATTTCCAGATGCAGTTCGCCCATCCCGGATATCAGGGTCTGGCCGGTTTCTTCGTTTACTGTCGCCGTGAAGGTGGGATCCTCTGCCGACAGCTTGGCCAGGGCTTCTGCCACCCGTACCTGATCCGCTCGGTTTTTGGGCTCAATGGCAATGGTGATTACCGGTTCAGGAAAGTCGATATCCTCCAACGTAACCGGCCTTGCTTCTGAGGCCAGGGTATCCCCGGTGCGGACGTTTTTGAGCCCGATTACGGCGGCAATGTCTCCTGCTTTTATCACCGGAATTTCCTGGCGGTGGTTGGCATGCATCCGCAGGAGTCGTCCTACGTGCTCCCGGCGTTCCCGGTTAACATGATAAACGTAACTCCCTGCCGACAGCTGTCCCGAATATACCCGGATAAAAGCCAGTCGGCCCACATGCCGATCCGATACCACCTTGAATACCAGGGCGGCAAACTCATCATTTTCATCCGGTTTGATCTCCACCGGCTCACCACTGCCGTACAGGCTTGCCTTAACCTCACCCATATCCCAGGGAGAAGGCAGGAAGTCTACAACGGCATCCAGAAGCGGCTGTACCCCGATATTGCGGTAAGAACTGCCGCACAATACCGGAACCAGGCTGCCGGATATGGTCTGCCGGCGCAGCGCAGCGGTAATAATACTGGCAGTGATAGGCCGGCTTTCCACGTATAATTCAAGAACTGCTTCGTCATTCTCAGCCAAGGTCTCGACCAAATGTCGGCGGCAGCCGGCGAACTCTTCCTGATATGCGGCCGGGATCGGGTTTGGTTTTATCTCCAACCCGGGTTTCTCACAGAAGGTCAGGTATCTCTCATTAATAACATCAATTACCCCCGACATTCCATGCTTTCCCATGACGGGAATGGTTATGAGTACCGGATTTGCGCCCAGTCTGGTTCTGATCTGTTCCAACACCTGCCGGTGATCGGCTCCAACGGCATCCATTTTGTTGATGAAGGCGATCCGCGGTACCTGATACTTGTCAGCCTGTCTCCATACGGTTTCGGACTGGGGTTCAACCCCGCCCTTGCCGCAGAAAATGACAACTGCACCGTCCAGGACTCGCAGGCTCCTCTCAACTTCAGCCGTGAAGTCCACATGGCCGGGAGTATCGACAATATTGATGGTTACCCCCTTCCAGGTACAGCTGGTAGCCGCAGAAGCTATCGTAATACCCCGTTCCTTTTCATAGGGAAGGTAGTCCATGACACTCTCGCCATCATGGGTTTCTCCGACCTTGTATGTCCTGCCCGTATAATACAGGATACGTTCTGTAGTAGTTGTCTTGCCTGCATCGATATGGGCGATTATCCCGATGTTCCTCACCTTACAACCTCACCTTTTGTTAATGATAAAAAAGCACCCAAAATCTTATGATAAACCCTCAGCGATTTGTTGTCAAATAGAACACCGGAAAAAAATGAATCTTAGTAAAGAATTTACTCGCTCGCTCATAACATATCCAGTGAGGAGGTGGTGCGGGGGCAGTAGGCGGCGCACCATTAGTGATGGAGTGGGGTCATCACCGAAGCCGGTGCCTTGCTTGGCTATATGAGCGGTACCGGCTTCGTGTACGAAGGCTGAAGGCTGCGGACAGGTTGTCTGCCTGAGGATAAGCTCCTGATGCGATGCTCCGATAGCAGTTCAAATCTCAACCCGTTTCTCCGCCTGCCAGCGCTTGTATATCATCTCAATCAGCTCCTCCGGGTTGTCGTAGGGGGGATACTCTGTAGTCGCTGCCGCTTCGGAGTGGAGATAATAGACCGTTGCCATGATGTTGCGCTCCAGCCGCTCCTGGCTTTCCTTGAGTTCCTCCAACTTGAGCTCCTGTTCGTATAGATTCATGCACTCCTGTATGCTTAAGGCGCGTCCGGTCTCCAGGAAGTAATAAAAACGGGCCAGGGGGACAATACTCTGGTACTGGGGATGAATGTCCAGGCTGCTTAAAACTTCGTTATAGATTTTGATGATCCGGTTGCCTTTCTTTATCTTCAGCTTGGCCTTTTTAATATCTTCGATGCTTCGGTTAATCAGATAATTTTTTTCGGATTCCCAATCCCTGAGAGCGTTCTTGTAGCGGTCACAGGCCTTCTCGTACTCGCGGTACCTAATATAATAGACTTTCAGATCATGGTTGTATTGCTGGCAGGCCGCTTCGAAGGCAGTCCTGCTTCTTGGATTAAGAATACCGCCCAGGAAGGAGTGTTTCGGGACCGGTTTCTCAGGCTTATCGTCCGGTTTATCAGGTTCGATGAGGGCTGCGTATGGTGCGTTTAAGAACGATTCCCTGATTTCAATCAGCCGCCGCTGGAATATTATCTGCCGGGAGATATGCTCAATCTCTTCCAGGGCTGAGATGGATATCTGCAGGTCGTTCAGCAGTTCTTCGCGCGATTTCCTTGATGCAGGCTTGCACTTCAAGGTGGCGTAGTGTTTGGCAATAAGGTCATTTATGGCCGGGGTGGAGTTCAATTCCACCATTTCGGCAATATCCTGGGCGGTTATACCTTCGTGTTCAAAGCATGTTTTGTAAAAGAAGAACCGGGTATTGGTCTTAATATAGTAAGCCGGCCCCACAAAATCCAGATTCCGGTTTTCTTCGAGGCTGTAAAGGGAATCTTCCATGTCCAGTAGTTTATCGATAAAGAGCACCCACTTGGGTATGTTTTCATTAAGGTTATCCGGATCGGCAAACTGATCTTTCAGTTCCTGGTACACACTGAGGCTTATATTAACGAAGCTTTGCTGAAAGAATTCCGATACGATATCTGGAGGGTATTCCATAAAGACCGAGATGTCGAGGTTGTTATTCCCTTCTTTCCCAAAAAACGATAAGAGCAATGACCCAAACCCCCTTGCTGGCCGCAGCCATAATTTACCTTTTTAATTCTATAATTTCCAATAAATACCTGCACAAAATATCTCGTTTAATTCTGGTATTTACCAGCAAAATGGTGAGGATTTCGCCGGGCTTCGTCTTGGCGGGAGAGACGGTAATATCGGTTATTGGGAATATAAATATGAGCTTTACACTTCTGCAGGCATGTTATCCTGAATACCGGGCGGAAAAACGAGGAGGTTGGCAACAATGCCGGATCTGCGGGTTCTTACTTACAATATCAGGCATGGTTTGGGCCTGGACGACAGGGTTGACCTGGATCGGGTCGGACAGGTCCTGAGTGAACTGGGAGCAGACCTGATCGGAATGCAGGAGGTAGACAGGGGTTGGAGACGCAGCGGAAACATGGATCAGGCCCGCTATCTGGCAGGGATTATGGATATGGAATACATATTCGCACCGGCTATCAGTCGGGGAACAGCCCAGTATGGCAATGCCATTCTGAGCCGCTATCCCATTGTCTTCTGGGAGTCCTTTCCCCTTAAGAGCTTGTGGGAGCCCCGGGTGTTGCTGCGAGCAGTCATTGAAACGGGCGGAATTCGGCTTAACTTCTACACTACTCACCTGGGTTTGAGCCGGCGCGAGAGGATGCGCCACATAAATGATGTGGTCCTGCCGGTTATTGGGGAGGGGCGTCGGGTTATACTGACCGGCGATTTTAACTGCGGGCCCGATTCGCCGGAAATGCAGAAACTGACCGCTGTACTCCGGGATGCCTCTCCTCCCGAGGGTCAGTTTACGTTTCCCAGTGCCAACCCCACCAAGCGCATCGACTACATATTGTATACCGGCAGTTGGGATGCAGTAGAATCCCGGGTATTTTCCGCTGCGGCATCGGATCACAACCCGGTCTTAACGATATTCAGTTGGACCTAGGGAACTGCTGCCTTAAGGCGATGCTCACGAAACTCGTTCAGTACCTGACAGGTAGCTTCGTCAACTTCTCCGGTGACCGGGAGGTGGCGGAATGCCTGGAGGTATTTAACGGCCCAGGCGGTCATGGGACCAAAACGGCCGTCGCAGGAAATCGGAATGCCCAGGGCTTTAAGGTGCCACTGCAGGTAGACGACCTCCTGCCCTGACATGCCTTCTTTCATTTCCTTACCTGAAAGCTGGGGCAAGGATGGTTGGCGGGTATCGATGATCTTTACCGGGGTGCCGACCCTGGTCAGGGGATAAACCTCCTCCACGCTGTTGTTGAACATGCGAATACAGCCATGCGAAGCATAAGAACCGATAGAGTACGGCTTGTTGGTGCCGTGCACCCCGTAAATTCCCCAGGGCACGTTGAGACCCATCCAGCGGGTGCCGAAACCGGAGCCCCAGTTGGTGCTGCGGTGAACAATACGCCAGTCGCCCAGAGGGGTAGGGGTTTCCGGTTTACCCACCGCTACCCGGTACTGTTTATGGAACCTCCCGCCGATGAGCACGGTAAGGGTGCGGGTCCCGCGATCAATCAGGAGGCTGACTTCGGCTTCAGGGTCCACATCTTCGAGGCCTTCGTCGCCCAGAGCCCGATAGATCTCCTGCCATACCTCCCCCGTTACCCGGCCGGTCGGTTCCAGCCCTCTTAAAACCTGAAATATTTTGACTGCATCTCGGGTGGCCGGCCCATAAGTGCCGTCGACCGTACCGGGGTTTAACCCCAGCCTCCAGAGCTGTTCCTGGAGGGCTATCACCAGCGGTCCGGTTTCGGGCGGATCCTTCAGGGTAAGGGTGGGCAGGTCCGGAAAGCAAGTACAGACTACAGCTTCTCGGTCATCAAACGTCTGTGAACTCGCCGGGGTTGCGATTAACAGGATCGACAGCAGACTCAGAAAGAAAGCAATCGTCAACTGTTTGCTGCTAAACATTAAAAGAGGCCGCCCCTTTCTTTTGATTTCATGGTGGAACCGGTTGATGATTGCCAACCGCTTATCAAGGTCAATACCTGAATGCCCATACCGGTGACAGGCTCCCCATTATAATAGTCTCCCATTTCACTGCCGCCATAAGAGGAAATTGTGCCCAGCCGGTCAAGGTAAATCACGCCCGATCCCCGGTAAGGGAGACGGCTCGCGAGGGAATGATACCGGTTCCGGCGGGGGTAAAGGAGTCATGGAACCCGCCAACGGGGCGATACATCCGGTTTGACGTTACCGCACGGTCCCCGGGTGGAAAGGATATCCAGGATTACGGCTATAATACATATAAACCCGGCCGTTGATTCCGAGTAGGATGGGAGAGTTGGCCGCCGGCCTGATCCGGATGCGGCCGTCTCATGTCGTCCGGTAACCGGCCTGGGGTCAGGTATCCTACAAAAAACTTGAAGGAAGTGATACAATGACACATATTCCTGGATTTGTGAACGAGTACGGTACTATCGACGGGGTGTTCTTCGAGCAGGTGAAGAAGGTTATTGAGATGGCCATGGCTCCCGGGGCTCTGGATGCCAAGACCAAGGTGTTGATAGTACTGGCCTTGGATACGCTGAAAGGCGCTGCCGAAGGCGTCAAGGTCCTGGCAGCCCAGGCCAGAGAATTAGGAGCTACCGACCAGGAACTTGCTGAAGCCATACGTCTGGCTTATTTTGTCGCCGGCATGGATCCGCTTAAAACCGGCCTCAATGCCTTTCAGCATAGGCCGCATGTGAATGATTAGCTGTGCAGGTGAATCCAGGGTTGGAGGATCGCCATCACGGCGTACCCCTGGTATGATGAATAGAAAATATAATGGAGAGCCAGTGCTCTACGGGAGGGATTTTGTTTGTTTAAAGCGGTGCTGTTTGACCTGGATGGAACCCTGCTGGATATCGATATGTACGTCTTTCTCCAGCATTATTTTGCCAAGATGGTGCAAATGGCTCACGAGCGAAATCTGAAGTCCAACAACCTGGTGGAGAGTCTGTGGAAGTCAACCACGGCCATGATCGAGAATAAGGACCCGCAGTTTACCAACCAGGAGGTTTTTGAACGGCATTTCTTCGAGAATACGTCTTACGATCCGGATTTGTACCGCCCTTTTTTTGATGAGTTCTATGAACAGGGATTTGACCAGCTTAAGGGCTTGGCCCGTCCCTTTCCGGAGACGCGCCGGGTGGTGGAAGAGGTGTTCGCGCGCGGCTGCAAAGTGGTCATAGCTACGCAGCCGGTCTTTCCCGATTTGGCTATACGCAAGCGTTTGGACTGGGCAGGGGTAGGGAGTTTTGACTACCATATGGTTACAACTTATGAGATTATGCACTTTACCAAACCGCATACCGAGTATTATCTGGAGATCGCAGAAGCGATAGGAGTGGACCCCGGGGACTGCCTGATGGTAGGAAACGATGTGGGTGAGGACTTGACCGCGGCGCAGGCGGGGATGAAGACTTTCCTGGTGAAGGAACGCATGATCAACCAACATAACCTGCCTATTAAGGTGGACTGGCAGGGTTACCTGCCCGACCTGTTAAGATTTTTGAAAGAATGGAAGGGATAGAGGACGCAGCAGGCATGGCTGCATCGGAGACTGAGGACGCCATGCCGGGAGGATAAAAGGAGAGATGACAGTGTCTGTAGAAAGAGTACAGAGCTACCTGGAACAGTATAACCCTGCTCTGAGGGTGATAGAACTTGAGGACGACACCAGCACCAGCGAACTGGCCGCACGAGCCCTGGGGGTTGAAGTTGGACAGATTGCCAAATCCCTGGTTTACAAGAGCAAGACCGGTTTTTTGATGATTGTAGCCGCAGGTGATGTGCGCCTGGATGCCAAGCTTATCAGGGAATTGGCCGGGAGCAGGGTGCGCATGGCTACCCCGGAAGAGACCCTGGAGGTTACCAGCCACCCGGTGGGAGGGGTCTGCCCGTTTGACCTGAAGACTCCGATTCCCATCTATCTCGACGAAAGTCTGAAAAGGTTTGATGTGGTTTACGCCGCCGCCGGCAGCTCCAGCTCTGTTCTTCCCATAACTTATGAAGAGCTCAAGGAGATCACCGGCGGGATCCCATGTTCAGTTTTCATGAGATAGGAGTAGAGATGAGTCCTTTTGTTCACCTGCATACTCACTCAGAATACAGCCTCCTGGACGGTGCCGCCCGGGTAAAAGGTCTGGTGCAGAAAGCGGTGCAGGAGGGGATGCCGGCTCTGGCCATAACTGACCACGGTGTCCTCTACGCGGCAGTTGATTTTTATAAGGAAGCAAAGAAATGTGACTTAAAGCCGATCATTGGCTTTGAGGCCTATGTGGCCCGGCGGAGTCGTCTCGATCGGGTTCCCAAACTGGACGATTCGCAGTATCATCTGGTTCTGCTGGCCCGGGATGAGGAGGGATACCGGAACCTGCTGCAGCTCTGCAGTCGTGCCTCCCTGGAGGGGTTTTATTATAAACCGCGGATCGACAGGGAGCTGTTGGAGAAATACCGCAGCGGGCTGATAGCCCTCTCCGGCTGCGTTTCCGGAGAAATACCGGAATTGATCTTGTCGGGGCGGATAACGGAAGCGGAAGCGACCGCCGCTTATTACCGGGAACTTATGGGAGCGGATAATTTTTACCTGGAGATGCAGGACCACGGAATGCCGGAGCAGCAGGTCATCAACCGGGAACTGGTTCGTATCGCCCGCAAAATGAACCTGCCCCTGGTAGCCACCAATGATATCCACTACCTGGAGAAGAGCGATGCCTTCTATCAGGATGTCCTTCTCTGTATTCAGACCGGCAAGACCATCAATGATGAGAACCGCATGCGCTTTTCATCTGCCGAGTACTACTTTAAGTCGGCCCGGGAGATGGAGGAGCTTTTCCGTGAGGTGCCGGAGGCCATAACCAATACCCTGAAGATCGCTGAGAGATGCAACCTGGAGTTCAGCTTCAATGAGTTCTACCTGCCCAGTTTTGAGATACCTTCCGGAGAAACCCCGGAGAGCTGCCTGAAAAGGCTTGTGTACCAGCGTCTGCCGCAGAAGTATCCTGATTATGACCACCGGGTAACTGAGCGGCTGGACTATGAACTGGAAGTAATCAACCGCATGGGGTTTGCGGGATATTTCCTGATCGTGCAGGACCTGGTCAACTGGGCACGGGGACGCGGCATCGCGGTAGGTCCCGGCCGCGGTTCCGCCGCCGGCAGCCTGGTATCCTATCTGCTGTCCATCACCACTATCGATCCCCTGCGCTATGGGCTGCTTTTTGAGCGTTTCCTGAACCCGGAGCGGGTTTCAATGCCGGACATTGATATCGATTTCTGCTTTGAGCGCCGCGATGAGGTGATCGAATATATTGTCAGGCGTTACGGGCATGATAGAGTGGCCCAGATCATAACCTTTGGGACCATGGCGGCCCGAGCCGCCATCCGGGATGTGGGAAGGGCTTTGGATTATCCCTATGCCGAGGTTGACAGGGTGGCGAGGATGATACCCAATGAACTGGGAGTGACCCTGGCCCGCAGCCTGGAGATTTCTCCAGAACTGATCGATGCCTACCAGAATGATTACCAGGTCCGACGCCTGGTGGATACCGCGCGGGCCCTGGAGGGCATGCCCCGCCATGCCTCGGTTCATGCGGCCGGGGTGGTTATCGGAAGCGAAGAATTGATGAACCTGCTGCCGCTGCAGCGGACGGCCGACGGCCATGTGGTTACCCAGTTTGCCAAGGAAACCGTGGAGGAAATAGGCCTGTTAAAAATGGACATTTTGGGTCTGCGCACCCTGACGGTTATCCAGCGGACTCTGAATATCCTGGAGAAAACCCGCGGAATAAAGCTGAACCTGGACGAGCTGCCCCTGGATGATGCAGAAGTTTACAGGCTCCTGTCCCGGGGAGAAACGCTGGGGGTGTTCCAGTTGGAAAGCGATGGCCTGCGCCGGCTGCTGATAGAGATGCAACCAAACCGGTTCGAGGATTTAATAGCTGTCATTGCCCTTTACCGCCCCGGACCGCTGGGAAGCGGGATGGTGGAGGATTTTATCAACCGCAAGCACGGACGGCAGGAGCTGTCATATGTTGATCCCCTGCTGGAACCGGTCTTGGAGGAGACCTACGGCGTGATCCTTTACCAGGAGCAGGTTATGCAGGTTGCCAGTGAACTGGCGGCGTTTACGATGGGTGAGGCCGACGGCTTGCGCCGGGCTATGGGCAAGAAGAAGCCGCAGGAGATAATGAGTCAGCGGGACAAGTTTGTCAGCGGCGCTATAAAACGCGGACTGAGCAGAGAAAAGGCTTCCTACATTTTTGACCTGATGGAGCACTTTGCCGGTTATGGATTTAACAAGAGCCACAGTGCCGCCTATGCCATGATTTCCTACCAGACCGCCTATCTTAAGGCTCATTACCCGGCTGAATACATGACCGCCTTCCTGTCCAGTGTGATTGATAATCAGGACCGGGTGGTATTTTATATTAAAGAGTGCCGGCGCATGGGGATTGAGATCCTGCCCCCGGATATAAATGAGAGCCTGGAGAATTTCACCATTACCGAGGGAAGGATCCGCTTCGGTCTGGGAGCCATAAAGAACGTGGGGGAAGCGGCCTATCACTCGATAATTGAGGTTCGAAAAGAGCGTCCTTTTACCGATTTGTTCGACTTCTGCCGCCGGGTGGACCTGCGCCAGGTGAACAAGCGGGTTTTGGAAAACCTGATCTGTGCCGGGTGTTTTGACAGCTTGGGGCTGACCCGCCGCGAGGCCCTGTCAGTACTGGATGAGACCCTGGAGGTGGCGGCCGGCTTAAAAGCTGCTGAGGAGAGCAGCCAGATGACCCTTTTTTCATCCGAGGAGCAGATGCCCGAGATCCCGCAGCCGAAAAGACGGGGAGAATGGCCGGTAGCCGAGCGTCTGGCTCGGGAAAAGGAGGTCCTGGGCTTTTATGTCTCCGGGAACCCTTTGGACGAATACCGGGAGATAATACCGTTCTATGCCACCCACTCGGTGGACGACCTGCCCCGACTGGAAGATGGGACCGCAGTCAGGCTGGCAGGCATGATAAACAGCATTAACCGGCGTCTGAGTAGGAAAGGTGAGACCTGGGCCAGCTTTTTCCTGGAGGACTTTACCGGAAAGGTGGAGGTTTTGGTTTTTGCCTCGGCCTACCGCCAGTGTGCCGCCGGGATGAAGGCGGAGACGGCGGCCTGTGTAACGGGCAAGCTGATTAACCGGGAAGAGGAATTGAAAATTGTTGCCCGGACCGTGACCAGGTTATCCGCGGAGAGCCGGGAACTGCACGTGCGCCTTAACAGCAGTAAAGGTAACGGGGAGCCCGACCGTTTGATTTCACTGCTGTCCAAACACCGGGGTGAAGTGCCGGTTTATGTCCACCTAAGTGATAACCGGACGATTGAACTGGATCGGAAATACTGGATAGCCGCCAGTAACCAGTTGAGGGATGAACTGGAAAAGGTGTATGGGGCGGGCAATGTCTATATGTCTTAAATAAGAGCAGGGGGGATTACCGGTGAATGAGGTCCGCAAATGTGGGGAAGATTATATCGTCGTAAAGGCTTTGGAAAACGGGGTTACCATCATGGGTTTAACCCGGGGAAAAGATACCAAGTTTCACCACAGCGAGAAACTTGACAAGGGCGAGATAATGGTGGCCCAGTTTACCGAGCATACCTCGGCCATCAAGATCCGCGGCAAGGCGGAGGTTCTGACCGGTCACGGCCGGATAACCAACGCCGATTAGAGAAGAGTTTAACAGGTCCGGCGGCCGCTGTGATGGCTGGAGAGGTCTGCGGCAATGAGCCGCGGGTCCTGTGGTGAAAAGCCTTCCATGCCGATTGACGCCGTAGCGACTCGAGATGATCCCCGGGGGGGTGGAGGATGAGATTGATAATGAGCCATCCCGATTTGGAGGAGACGATGAGCACCAATGAAAAGAGTTGCGGTTGTGACCAGCGGTGGAGATGCGCCCGGTATGAATGCAGCCATCAGGGCAATCGTCAGGAACTGTGCCTATAAAGGGGTAACAGTATTTGGGGTTAAGCGCGGGTTCTACGGCCTGATATATCACGATTTTATTAACCTGACCGTCAACTCGGTGGGAGATATCATTCACCGTGGAGGTACCATACTGCGGACCTCCCGCACCCGCGAATTTCGAGATGTGAATATGCGCATGCGGGCCAAAGAAGCCATGAATTACTTCGGGATCAAGGCTCTTTTTGTTATTGGCGGGAACGGCACCCTGTGTGGTGGATACGAGCTTTCCAAGCTGGGTGTCAATGTAATCGGCATACCTGCCAGCATTGATAACGATATACCGGGAACCGATGAGGCTATTGGTTTTGACACGGCTGTTAATACTGTGCTGGATGCCATCAACCGCATCCGCGATACTGCGACCTCCCACGAACGCATTTTCATAATTGAAGTGATGGGACGCGAATCGGGGCAGATTGCCCTGGCATCCGGGTTGGCCGGAGGTGCCGAATCTATACTGGTTCCGGAGCTGCCCTTTGACCTGGAAGATGTGGTGAAGCGGATCAACGCCGGCATTGCCCGGGGCAAGCTGCACAGCATAATTGTGGTAGCCGAGGGCTGCTGCAGCGCCATCGAATTGGGAAAGCAGATTGAGAAGATGAGTCGGCACGAGACTAGGGTCACAGTATTGGGCCATACCCAGCGGGGAGGAACACCCACCGCAGCCGACCGCATCCTGGCTTCGCGGCTGGCCACCAAAGCCGTGGAATTGTTCGCCGCCGGCGATTATGGCAAGATGGCCGCTATTCAGGATGGGAGGGTGACCGCCGTTAGCCTGCAGTCAGTGGTGGAAGGCAAGAAGGAACTTAACCGGGAGCTGTATGAGCTGGCCCGAGTTCTTTCAATTTAGATAAGGGGGAGGAGAATATGCGCAAGACCAAGATCGTCTGTACCCTCGGTCCATCAACTGATAACCCAGAGGTAATACGAGGATTAATCGAACGCGGGATGGATGTCGCCCGGCTCAATTTCTCTCATGGTACACGCAGGGAGCATCTCTCCCGCATTCTTATGGTACGGGAGATAGCCGGGGCCGCCGGACGCCATATTGCACTTATGCTTGATACCCGGGGTCCGGAGATACGTACCGGCAGTCTGAAGAAGGGCCGGGTAACACTGGTTAACGGGCAGAGATTCATCCTCACCACCCGGGAGATTGTCGGGGACGAGAATCAGGTTCAGGTAAGTTTTGAAGGCTTTCCCCATGAGGTAAAACCGGGGCACCGTATTCTGCTTTCCGATGGATTTATACAGCTCATAGTGGAGGAGATTGTCGAAGACCGTGATGTGATCTGCCGGGTCGTTTTCGGAGGAGTGCTGGGGGAGCGCAAGGGCGTCAATATCCCGGGAGTACGGACCAAAATGCCGTATATGAATGACCAGGACGCGGCGGATATAAGCTTTGGATTGGAGAATGGTGTTGATATAATTGCCGCCTCCTTTGTCACTTCACCGGAGGATATAATCCAGGTAAGGCAGTTGGTGGAGACTCACCAGGGGGTGGTAGATATAATTGCCAAGATAGAGAGCCGGGACGGGGTTGAGCGCCTGGATGACATAATCAAGATGGCTGACGGGGTAATGGTAGCTCGGGGGGACCTGGGGGTCGATATCCCCACTGAAGAGGTACCCCTGGTACAGAAGGCCATAATCCGGCGGTGTAATGAACTGGGCAAGGTAGTGATAATTGCCACCCAGATGCTGGAATCAATGATAAACAACCCACGCCCCACCAGGGCTGAAGCCTCGGATGTTGCCAATGCCATCTTTGACGGAGCGGATGCTATCATGCTCTCCGGGGAGACGGCGGCCGGTCGCTACCCTCTGGAGGCGGTGGAGACCATGGCCCGCATTGCCTGCCGCACGGAAAAGGTCCTACCCTACGACAAGATGCTGCTCAATCGGGGTTTGGTGAGTAACGCAACGGTGACAGATGCCATAAGCTATGCTACCTGTGCCACCGCCGAGAACCTGGGCATATCAACCATTATTACTGCAACCCAGTCGGGCTCCACAGCCAGGATGGTTTCCAAACATCGGCCGCGTTCCAAGATCATTGCGGCGACTCCGGATGAGAGGGTGGCCCGGCGCCTGAACCTGGTATGGGGAGTTATTCCCCTTTTGGTGAAGAGAAGCCTGGGTACTGACCATATGATCGAGGAGTCGGTGAATGCCGGCGTAAAGTCCGGCCTGATCCGGGAAGGTGAGATGGTGGTCATAACGGCCGGGGTGCCCACCGGAGTGCCGGGTACCACCAACCTGCTTAAGGTTCATATCGTGGCTGAGGTCCTGCTTTCCGGAACCGGTATCGGAGAAGGATCGCCTTCAGGAACGGTGCGCCTGGTGGAGAAACCGGACGAACATACATATTTTGACGAGGGAGATATCCTGGTTGCCCGGGCTACCAATGCTGATTTCGTCCCGTTGTTTCAAAAGGCCGCCGCAGTACTGGTTGAGGAGGGCGGTTTGACCTCTCATGCGGCCATTGTGGGGCTGAGCCTGGGAGTACCCGTGGTAGTAGGGGTCGAAGGAGCCATGGATAGGCTGAAAGACGGGACTCAGGTTACCGTTGATACGGCTCGCGGTCAGGTTTATAAAGGTCTTATCAAGGTATTATAGGAGAACGTGAAAGGGGAGTGCTTTCCTTGATGCCATATGATCAATTAAATGAACGGGCTTTGTTCAGAGAGAGCAGGTTGATGATGGAATCAAGGGTTATACTGTCCAGGATGCCGGTATTGGCAAGCTGGTTTTCTTCCTGAAAGGATTTCAGGGATTGGGAAAAGGTAGTCTTAGTGTAGCCCAACTCCTTAAGCATACGTTTTACTTCCTGGGTTTCTACCGGCGTAAGCCTATCCGAGGCACCGCCTCCTCTTCCCGGAAGGTTACCACTCATATATCTTGATTCGCTTGATGCAACGGTATTCTTTTCAGCTTCACGGTCAGCAATCTCTACCTTCGATTGGGCATTGACAGCGGCTTCTGTTTGCTGCGATTTGTAGGTTGATAAGGCGGAAACAATAGCGAAGGTCGATCCCATTACCATGGCTGCAGCAACCAAGAAGACAAAGAAAACCAGATGTTCTCTTTTCATACGACTCCCCTCCGATTCTATCTTACCTATTATTGGCACAAAATACAACCCCAAAACAACAATTTGTGCACATGGACGGCATTTTTCCCCTGATTAAGCGCCGAAAAACAGATTAAAAAGTGTACCGCCCGACATCGGTAAGCTCAATGCTTTGTTTTTTCCTGCGAAAAACGCTTCCAGTGCAGTTACTGTCTTTACAATTGTTGCTATTAAGACGCATCCTGGTAGACAAGCGAATCATTAGTGTTATAATTGAAAAGAGTTGTAGAATACACTTACCCGTATTGCACACTGCATCCCAGCGGCCGTACGATTTACAACAGCACCGTCACGGAAAAATTGGAGGGGGGAGCTTATTGCAAGTAAAGTCTTTCAAGGATTTTTGCGAAGCCTTTAGAGAACTTGCTTATTCCGGACGAGCCCCGGAAGAAATGGTGATAGAA
>Ga0209537_1000323_pt1 | contig 58544 bp, 50 predicted proteins | sample BioPla4DNA1_FD_187698 | JGI IMG/M metagenome (GOLD analysis project Ga0209537, IMG submission 187698) | Biogas fermentation microbial communities from Germany - Plant 4 DNA1 (SPAdes) (version 2) | ecosystem: Engineered > Bioreactor > Anaerobic > Digestate | place: Bielefeld, North... | reverse complement strand
ACAGCATCGTCACTGTCTTCTCTTTCGGGTTTGGTATTAAGAATTTCAAGGAAACGTTCAAACCCGGACATTCCCCGCTGAAATTGCTCCGTAAAGTTAACCAGTTTGTCGATAGGACTTAGGAATACATTAATAAAAAGAATATACGCTACTAAATCAGTCGACGATATACTGCCCTGGCTTAAGAAAATACCGCCCAAAACAAGCACGGTTAAGTATAAAATACCCTGTAGGAACTGATTTCCTGAGAAAAACTTTCCCATAATTGTATAACTTGATTCCTTTGATTTTAAAAACTGATGGTTGCCATTATCAAACTTTTTCTGTTCAATTGCTTCATTTGAAAATGACTTAACAACCCTTATTCCAGCCAGGGTATCCTGGGTCTGTGCATTAACCAATGCAATCTTTCTGCGGTTGTCTGAAAATATTGCACGCATTTTCAGGTTATAAAAAGCTGTAAATACAATTATGAAAGAAATCAGTACCAGCAGTATTACCGTTAATTTTACATTCATTGTCAGCATAAGTACAATAGCCCCGACTATTTTTATAATCGAAATAAACAAATCTTCAGGACCGTGATGGGCAAGTTCTGAAATATCAAAAAGATCGTTTGTCATGCGTGACATAAGGGTTCCGGTATTGGCATCGTCATAAAAGGAAAAGGAAAGTTTCTGCAGATGGGTGAAAAGATCCTTGCGCATATCCGCTTCCATGCGGGCACCCATTATATGCCCCTGTGCGGTTATATAGCGCTGGCAGAAATATCTGATTATATACAGCACTAAAAGACCTAAACCCGAAATAAGTATAATTTTAATCATATCGGGCGGGCGCTTGCCGTATACTTCCTCCAACAGAAATTGCACGAGCTTTGGAAAGAAAAGATCAATTGCCGAAAGAACCAAAGCACAAAACATATCCATAAAAAACATGCCCTTATAAGGACCGTAATAAGATATAAATTTTCCTATTTTTTTCATCTAACATCTACCTTTTTGTAATGATTTTAATTGTATTAAGTTGATAAAAAAATCCCTGATTCATATATTATAAAGACCCTTGCCCCTATTACATTATAAATGAATTGAACCAAATTACAAGATAAAATTGTGATGTGAAATGTCTATTATCTGCTTTTGATGTCTTTGAGAGTTCTTATAACAAGAGCGGTAAGAATGAACATGCCACAGTAGCCTATCAGGGGATACAGGTACATGACCAGGTTTGAAAATCCCAGACGGCTTGATAATAAAGCTACAACAGTTGAACCTGTCACAATGTACCTTCCCTTTACAGGTTTTTTTTGCATATCAATAATCCTTGATGTAAAGCCATAAAGAGAGCTGACAGCAGTTGTATAGATCTCTGCAATTAAAACAACGGCATATATAACCTGAAGCATTGGTGATATGCTCCCTGCAATATAGAGCATAGGAACTTCAAGGTTTCCAATATTCGTCATATAGCCTGATAAGGCAAAAAAAATCATTGCAGCTCCAAAACCGAGACCCAGACCACCCAGTATGGCACCGTTCCGTACAGCTCTTTTATTTTGGGTCTCATTACCAAGAGGTCCCAGTATTGCAATTGAAATAACCGTATTATATGACACATACAACACAGTGGCCAGAAACCAGTTATTGAAAAAACCCTTCGGGTGTATTATTATGGGTGCTGCCGTCAGGTTTACCGGATTTTGAACTATTGAAAGAAGGCTGGTTAACATTACCGTTGACAATAAAAAAGGCACTACAAAACTTATAGAATTTATAACACCATTAATACCTGTTAATACCGTTAACGCGGTTAAAACAGCCATAATTACATTGCCGACCATTGGTGGAAGTTTTAACTGCTGTTCAAATAATGCGCCATTTCCAGCAATCATTACTGCAAAAGTACCAAACAGAAAAATGGTTATAACCGCATCAATGATAGTCCCAAGATATTTTCCACCTGAATACTGAATAATCTCTAAGTGAGATCTGGCATGCAATATACTGCCTAAACTTAATATTATATAGCCAAAAATTATAAATAGTACGGTGGTTATAAATAAACCACCCAGTCCGGAGATGCCAAACCTTGCGAAAAACTGCAGCACTTCCTGGCCGGTAGCAAACCCCGCGCCAACTACGGTCCCTATGTATGTTGCAGCTACTTTTAAAGCTGAAACCTCTTTTTTTCTCACATTCCCTGTCCTAAAATGGTGTTCGTAAAATAGTATGATGAAGGGTATACAGTTTATGCCAACATTACTATATGTATTATAAAGATCGGGCAGGCATGAGAAAATATGCACTTTCAAAATAGTAAAAAGTGTATTATTCGTTAATTTAAAAAAGAACCCGTTACAGATAAAACTGAAAGGGTTCTTTTTTTTATATTAGTCTTCCTCAATTCTTATAGCATCAACGGGGCATTGCTCTGCTGCTTCTCTTGCGGCATCCTTTGCATCGTCAGGTATTTCGGTATCAATTGCTGTTGCTGTTCCGTCATCATCCATTTTAAATACTTCAGGACATATATCCGCACATAGACCGCAGACTATGCATGCGTCCTTATCAACAAAAGCTCTCATGGCCATACCTCCTCTTGTTCAATCGGTAAAGTTTGCATATTTCTATTAACTTTAGCATACTTCTACTTCTGTTTATTTCAAACTCATTATACTACAAAAATATTTTATTTTCGGTATCCTTAGCTACCAAAAGAAAATTTACCTGTATATGGTATTGAAATTTAATGATTAACTTGACTTCGCGGTGTATTACATATATAATACACCTGTAAAAAGGTGGTGAACGGTGTTTGATTGATTTTACAAAACTGAATCTAAACAATAAGGAACCGGTATATATTCAAATAGCATATTATGTAAAGAAGCAAATACTGGCAGGTTTCGCAGAACCGGGGGATGAACTCCCGTCAAGAAGAGAACTTGCTGCATTGCTTGGAATCAATCCGAATACTGTTCAAAAAGCCTACAAGCTCATGGAAGACAGTGGCTATGTGCAAACTATCGGTAATTCAGGCAGCATTATTTACATTGACAAAAAAATTCTGTCTTCTATTGAGAATGAGCTTACCAAAGGTCTTGTTAAAGATTTTGTGAAAGCCGCAAAGGATATTAATATGTCATTTAAAGAGACTATTGGTTTAATCAGTGAAGTATGGGACGATGTTTAATTTTTCAGGCTTGTGTATTAACCGAACAATACATAAAGGAGTGATTGCTTTGAAAAAAATGTACTACCTGATAAACAATGAATTTAAAGGACTTTACCGAGTTGTTCTTGTTTTGGTTCTGGTGCTTATTATACTACAACAATTCCTGCTTATTAGAAGTATAAAATACTACCCGAACCGGTTTGAAAGATTTGAGCTTTTGTTTTCAAAATCGGGCTGCATTATTATTTTCCTGGTATGTTTTTTTGCATTATGCGGGCTTTGTATTTTCAACGCATATTCCAACTACACCGAAAGCAAAAGCATATATACGTTGCTTACCCTGCCATTGCCAAGGGAGTATATGTATTTTTCAAAACTTATTTCCTATTCCATGTGCTTTCTTACTCTGCTGGCATCACAAATAATAAGTGCCTGGATAGGATATGGCCTTTTTTACTGGTATGTTTCATCACAACAGATTGCAACAAACATCACTCTTCCTGTTAATAACGGGCTGTTTCTGGCCTTTATACGCTCAGATTTCTTCAGATTAATACTTCCCTTCGGGTTTATGGGCTTTATCTCTTCATTGGCAGTTTTTATAAGCTTAGTCTGTACTATATACTACGGTGTAATCTGTGAGCGAAGCAAAAGATATTTCAGATTTGCCATCGTTATTCTGAACCTGTCTTTAATCGTACTCTCTCTTGTACACCGAATAAATTCTCTGACCGTGCTGGGTGTGTATGAAAGTAATTATATACATGTTTTAACTGCAGCTATTTTTCTCACAACGGTATTTATTATTTACGACAGTTTAAGGCTTATAAAGAAAAGCGCAATTGTGTAGTCCTGAAAGGATGATGGATTTATGAACAGATTAAGAAATAATATCATACTTGTCTTTTCAATATCTGCAGTATTGGTTTTTATATTAACTTATGCTTTTATGGCAGCTGCAAAAGACAACTCCACTTTTTTCCTCAAGGATCTGGAGGGTAACAGATCAGCTTTAAAAGATATTACAATATCTGGTTACCTTGAGGACAGATACCATGGCAGATACTTTGAGATGAAAAACAGTATTTTAAACAGTAAGTTTGTTTATTATCAGCACCAGAATGATATTGCAATGTTAGGAAACCTTCAAAACCTCGCGAACGCTATTAAACATGATGAGTTTGTTTACACTTACCAGTATGAATATGAAATATCTCCGGGTTCTAAAACAGCAGAATACCCAAAGGAAAATAGTCCTATCATGAACAGCCTCTCAATTCGAAAAAGTGCTGTTTTTACCGACAGCATAGACATCTATGCCAGAATATCAAAAAGATATGTTGATTTCAGCAGTCCACATTTTGATACCATTTACTTCAGCCCCGGGCTTCGGTATACAAGAAGCAGCATGGAGATAGAATTCAATAAGGATGTATATGGGGATGTAAGTGCCAATGCCGAATATCAGAAGATACATAATATAATTTATAATCTTAACCGTGAAACCTTCCCTGTTCCTCTGCCCAAAATGGCAATGACCATACTAAATAATGAACTGTATTTCTCAATTGTCTGCACAAAGGAATACTCGGGGCGCAATGGCATATATAAGGCTGTGAATTTTGAACCCTGGTGGCACGATTCTAAGTACAAGGGTACTGTGGACACGATCACAAGCTTTGACCTTGACAAAACAAATATGGAAGTACTGGGACTTGATGCTGTTAATGATAATCTTATTTTGCTGCTGTTTGAAGACAATTTATTTAAAGCCAGGCTTTATAATACAGAAGGGCAGCAACTGGATGAATTGGTATTTACAGATATTTTATCTGAAAAGGGCTTACCTGAGTACCAAAGTTTTATAAATAACAATTGTCTTAATATTTATCTGAAATACGAAAACGAGAATAATTTTACCGAGAATATTATATTAAGTATTCAGGTTGAAGATGAAAATATGAGCCTTAAGCACAAAATTAAGAAAAATACTAGTCAGGAAACCTATCTATACAATATTACATCTAAGGGTAACATGCTGTATGTCATCGCATTAACAAAGGACAGAGATGAAATAAAGATATATCCTTCCGAGTGGCAGGCTCCAGGGCACTTTATAATATGTGCTTTTAAAACAGAAAAGGACAGAACTTATCCTGTATACAAAGGAGAGCTTGTCACAGATGCTGCTGATGATTATAGCAGGAATCTGTATAACAATGATACGTCCTTCGGATACAACTACTATGATTACAGGCAATTTGAACTGGTTAATGTAAGATAGAGGTGAAAATATGATCGAAGTTATTGAAGTCAGAAAATATTACGGTTCTTCAGCCACAGGTCTGGAAAAAGAGTCTCTTACGATTAACAAGGGAGAAATTGTTGGAATAATTGGAGAAAATGGCTCGGGTAAAACTACATTACTAAAGGCAATAATGGGGCTGTGTGAACTGAATGAAGGTAAAGTGTTAATTGAAGGAAAGCCTGTTGAAGAAATGTATGGAAAAATGGCATACATAACCTGCGAAGGAAGCTATTTTCCATCAATGAAGCCCCTTGAATACGGGGAATTTCTTTTAAACACCGTACCCGGGTTTGATATGGAAAGGTATATTAAGCTATTGAAATATTTTGAGCTGGATGTAAAGCAAAAAATAAAAAACCTTTCCCATGGGCAGAAAGCCAAGCTTGAAATTTCGGCAGGGTTCTGTAAAAGAGCGGAATATATTCTTATGGATGAACCATTTATAGGCAAGGATATGTTTACAAGGCGGGATTTTTTAAAACTTATGATATCCTATCTGAAAGATAACGAAACAATTTTAATTGCCACCCACCTTGTAGATGAAATAGAAAATTTCGTGGATCGAGTGGTAATTCTTAGATATGGAAGAATAAAAGCCGATTTGTTAATGGATGATATTAAAGAAAACAACAGGGACTTAAAATCAGTTCTGATGGAAATAACCGGCTACAGAGAAGATAAATACAGGCATCTTTTTACTATGTAGCAGGCGGGCTAATAAACGCTTTGTATTGTTTATGGGAAAATCATATTATATAATGTAGATATATGACACTATTAATAAAAGTTTCTGTGTAAACCCATATGTGAGCAAAAATAAAAGAAAAACGATTAAATATTGAATTAGAGGGTGGTTGAGGTAATGAGAAGAAATCTTAATACTGTGGTTCTTGTTCCATGTGTTTTGTCCTTGATACTTGTAGTTCTTATAATATTGGATAAAAATGATGTATCATTGATTCCGGTAAAAGGTAAGGGTTCAAAACAAACCGCTGTTTCTGTTACACCAACACCCAGTACCCAACCAACCCAGTTACCGCAAATAACAGATGAACCTACACCCGAACCAACCCCAACCGACACTCCAGCCCAAAGCCCTACTATTCCTGCTACGCCAACACCTGCTCCTACAACTGTACCTACTCCCACTTTGGCACCTACTCTCACAACCGAACCTGTACCAGAGCCGTCAGGTGTTCCTGAAAATGGTGGGAAACCTGTTGAAGTAACTTATAACGCAATTTACAGACAGGACGGAGACAACTATTCATTAATTGCAGATGGTGACACGCTCACTTATCTGATTTTGAACAAGCAAGACAATTCGGTCAGACAAACCGGATATCCGTTTCAATCCTTATTTGCAGAGTTTCCCGGAGAACAGCTTGGACCGATAATTGGCAGTAAGAATGATCATTTTGTTTTTGTGTCAGACAATAGGATTGTTGCATCGGACGGAACACAGGAAGAAGTTTTGGTTGCGTTGGATAACATGACAAACATTAATTCCATTGTTAATAGTGAAAACAGAGTTCTGGCAGCTTTCGGACAATGTTTGTGTATTGTTGACTTAAGGGATTTTTCAGTTGAAACCTATTATGAAAACTACACGCCGGGTTATTTTGCATTAACCGATGATTATTTCAGTTTCAGTAAAAGACGCAGAATTCCTGCAGGACCATATTACGAATTCCTTTATACAGCCAGGGACGGTAAAGTTAATTTACTGGCAATGATTGGAGAAATATATGAATACAATGTAGATACTGAAAACAACATAGTAAACATTAAGGCTGCTTCATATGATTATGAAACTTACCAGCTTGACCTTAAAACAGACAAACTATCAACAACCAAGACTATCAGTAAGCACCGTACACTTTATTTGCCGGCCTATGGTGACGGTATCATTGAAAATCTTACCGATATACGCTATATAAACAGAAACAGCAACGATGAACAGGTGGTTCTGAAGGTATTGCCCACCTCATTTAAGGCGGATGTTTATTATAATTCCTATTATGACACTTACTACTTTACTTTCTATCTTCCTGAAAAGGAGCATCTGTTGCCTGGCTCAGCCGGTGGATTCACCGTAATAGATTATTCGGTGGTCTCTCTTATTGAGAATAAGTTTTTAAGAGATTCCAGTGTAAAAGAGCTTTTGTTCACAGGGCAAACCAGTATTGGTAATGCTGAGATCTATCTGTTGGAACGATATGAAAGAATGAACGATGAGAGTATAACCTTTGAAATAGTTTACGCATGGATACCCATTAAAGACAGTACTGAGGCTTACCAGCTATATTTGTATGTTCCACGCGGTGAAAGCCATAAGCCTTATTTAGACCTTGTAAAACAGCTTATATCATAATTAATGTTAATTTATATGCATTATAATAATTCAGGCGGAGCAAAATCTCCGCCTTGGTTCTTTAATAACCTCTTTTCCTGTAATCATTATAAAGATTTTCTATTGAACGGTCATAGGACCGCTCTCCTTCTTTTGAAAAAAAACAGCCGGGTACTTCGCCGCTTCTTCGATGATATGCTACACATTTACAGCATTTACCACGACGGGAACAGGGATATGTACAGGTACAGTCAACTGTTGAATTGCAAGCCATTTCCAACCTCCTGAAAATATTTTACTTATACATTTATTATATAAATAAACGGTATATACTTCAATAAAGTACAGTACTAAATAAAGATAACTTATCCAGTGATATTTCTTTCAAGATGTTGCACACCGTGTAGGGTTTGACCGTACCTATCTTTATCGGATTTTCAAAGAGATTGTGGGTATATCACCGCAAGCCTATATACAAGAGACTCGTTTTAAAAAAGCATGCTACCTTTTAAAATATAGCAATCTATTCTTGTCCCAGATTGCAAACTTCTGCGGCTACGCCTCGGCACAACACTTTTCTTCCTCTTTCAAAGAGAAAATTAATATGAGTCCTTCTCAGTATAGAAAGAACAATTGCTCTAAAAATGAAAAAGATAATTGCGTGGCATCAGGTTATTTTACCGCAAAAATGCCTTTCATACAGATGAATGGCATCGGCTATTATAGTTTTTGCATAATCGGGACCGAGCACTTCGATTGCTGCAGATATCTTATTCTCAAGGCTTTTATACACTTCAAAAAAATGGGATATCTCATCGGAGATATGCGGTGGAAGACTTTCAATGTCCTTGTAAAAATTCCATGTTGGATCTTTAAGCGGTATTGCAATTACTTTATCATCATGTTCATTACAATCCACCATTCTTACCACCCCAATAGGATAGCATTTCACCATGATCATAGGATCCAGGGATTCGCTTGATAAAACCAGCACATCAAGGGGATCTTTGTCGTCGGCATAGGTTCTGGGTATGAAACCGTAATTTGCAGGGTAATGTGTAGACGTATAAAGAATTCTATCCAGCACCAGAAGGCCTGTTCGTTTATCCATTTCGTATTTCTTTTTGCTTCCTGCCGGAATTTCTATCACAGCCATAAACTCATCGGGTTTTATTTCTTTAGGATCTATATCATGCCAGACATGCATACTGAGTACCACCTTCCAGTATATTTATTTTGGTAAATAATCCAGTTATTTTATTATACAAAATAAGAGGCCAGTGTCAAACCAACATATTTCCTGCAAACATATTAACACTTCAGAGGTTTGATATCAAGGATATTCCATCATTGATTCCAAATTACGGTTAAAGCACTAGTTTAGATAAAAGTAAAGTATTATACCCGTTTCTTAAAATCCATGATTTAATTGCCGATAAATAGTATATATGTTAAAAAAGGCAGGGATAATGGACTATGAAAATTAATAGAATATTTGTTTCATTATCAAAAATATTTAGTTTTAAAACCATACGTTTTAAGCTACTAACTGCGTTTATCCTCACAATTATCCCGGTTATACTGTTAGGGTTTGTATCCTTCAACATATCAAAAGAAGCTTTCAGAGAAAATGCAAAAACCGCTTCTATGGATACTTTTAAACAAACAAAGAACTATTTGGAGTTAATGTTTTATAACATCGAGTCTATTTCTACACAGCTATTGGCCAATAAGGATCTGCAAAATTATATTTCGAGTGAAAAAGCAAATCTGATGGAATATATTGAACTTAGGAATGATTTGTCCAGCACTATGGTAAATATAGCTTTTACCTATGATTTTGTATCCGATGTCTGCATAGTGGCAGATAATGGCAAATCTCTCTCCACATCTACTTACTATTTTGGTGATCTTGACTATCAATCTTTTCTTGAGGATGACCTGACCAAAAAAATCACTGAAAAGTCAGGTCAGTTGGTGCATATTGGATGGCATGATTTTTTAGATAACCACCAATCAACTCGTTTAGAAAATGTTAACTATGCTGCTTCAGTTGCACGAAGCATAAGAAACATCAACACTGCTAAAACCATTGGCTACCTTTTTATTGATGTAAAACTGTCAAGTATTCAAAAGTTGTTGGATCAACTGGCAGAAGGCAGCCAGGGTGAATATCATTTACTCAGCCCTGATGGAAGGGTTATTTCATCTTTTAATTTGGAATCCGAAGAATTGAAAAACACTGAATACCAAACCGGATGGCTTTATGAACAGGACTTTATTAAAGAAATTTTAGAAAGTGATATAACAGAAGGGTCAGACTTTGTTGATTATAATGACCGGGAACATTTATTAACATACACTTATATAGGCGATACAGGGTATTTAATGGTATCCCTTATTCCAATGAGTGTTCTTATGGAGGCGTCCAATAATATCCTTATCTGGACAATAATCCTGGTAATCGCCGGGTCAGCCTTTGCTATCAGCGTAGGGCTGTACATATCAATTGGTATGGGCAGAACGATTAACAGAATTATAAATACTGCCAGGCAGGCAGCCTCTGGCGATTTATCGGTTGAATTCTCGTCAAGAAGAAAAGATGAACTTGGTCTTCTGGCCAAAGCAATTGACACAATGATTAAGAACACCAGAAATCTTATTGCAAATACCATTGAGATCTCAAACAAAGTAGCCGAGTCTGCTACAACGGTAACCACAACAACCGAGTATGTGTCTGAAGTTTCAAGGGATATAACTGCTGCCATGCAGGAAATTGCAACAGGAGCGTCCGAACAGGCCAGTAACGTTGAAGAAAGCGTAGGTATGATGGATCGGCTTGCAACGATAATAAATAAAGTATCAGACGCAGCCAACAGAATCGACATACTTTCAAAGGAAGCCATGGCTATTACCAGTCAAGGCTTGTCTACAGTAGAAAATTTGGAAAAGAAAACAAATGAAACAACAGAGAATACAAATGCCATTACCAAAGACATACAAGCCCTTGATGAACATTCGAAATCTATTGGGAAGATTGTAAATGTTATTCGTTCTATCGCAGATCAAACTAATTTACTGGCACTAAATGCTGCTATTGAGGCAGCAAGGGCCGGTGAATCAGGCCGGGGGTTTGCAGTGGTTGCTGACGAAGTCCGAAAGCTTGCAGAACAATCCATGGCAGCTACAAAAGAAATCTCATTAATAATAAGCAATACACAGAAACAGACAGAAATAACAGTACAGCGTTCTGTTGATATGGAAGAAGCATTAAAATCTCAAAATGAAGAAGTTAATAATACCATCGAGTCCTTCAAGAGAATAACTTCCTCAATGCAGGCGCTTGCCGAAAGAATAGAAGAAATCATAGAAGATACTAAAGAAATGAACAGTTGTAAAGCTGAATCACTATCATCAATACATAATATTTCCTCAGTATCACAGGAGACCGCTGCATCATCCGAGGAAGCCAATGCCTCAACAGAAGAACAATTAGCCAGTATCGAACACTTGGCTACAATGGCAAAGGAACTTGGCGAGGTGGCCAACAGAATGAAAGAATCTATCAGTGTTTTCAAAATTTAATCCTTAACCACAGAAGGCCGGAAGAAATATCTTCCGGCCTTTTTTACATAAAAGCTCAAACTGTCAAAAAGTTTAATAATCGGGTTTTCAGCACTCATCAGGACACATGTTCAAGTATATATGAAACCACTTCTTCAGGTTGTATATTTAATGCTACGGCAAATTCTTCGTAAAGATTTTTTTCAGCAATCTTCATAATGTCTTCATCTGCCTTCATTAATTTCTTGCCGTCAACAGACTTTTTTTGTTTTTCTAAATATATGGTCTTGATAAGCTTCGCCCATTCCTCACTATCACCTGTTTTTAAAGAAGCTTTAAATGCTTCGCTTCTCTTCCTGTCATCATCTATCCAAGCAGTTTCCTGCTCTGGCAATGATTTTATTAATGTCAGTACTTCCTCTTTTTTTAGAATTTCTCTCATAAAAACTTTTGTATTGTTAACCGGTGTTTTAATTGTCAGATTGTTCCCATAAACTGGCTTCAGAATATAATATTCCGTATCATTATCATTAATATCCTTTTCTTCTCTAATATCGATAATTTTATAGACTCCCATTGAATTGTAAATAACATAGTCGTTAATTTTGAACATTACTTCCTCCTTAATTTTATATGTCTACAAGAACCAAATCTATTGAGTTCATCAATCTTAAAACAGAGAAACAGTGTTTTAACTATATCTATATTCTATCATAAAATTAATATTAATGTAAGTGTTCAAGTATTTTGACAGTATTTGTGGCCTGAGAAAACGCCTTGTAAGAAGCGGGAACGGGCTTATATATGAGGCTGGTAATAAAATAAAAAGGTGGAGTTTTGTCTCCACCGTTATCAAAGATTTTATTTTTCGTATTGGCTAATTTGACTTGGATGCTTCTTAAAAAAATCAACCCTTGGTTTAAGGTATTTCAGCTTGTGTTCTTCGGGATTATCCATAAAGGAATATATCGGGTCGAATATCCTGTCCCAGCTCCACAGCTCTTCTCCTACATTAAGGTATTCCCGTATCATTTCGGTTCCCTTCGGAGCAATAGGATGCATAAGAACAGCTGCTGTACGTACCATATGGAAAGTGTCGGCCAATACCTGTAATCTTAAATCATCATTATTTTCTGTTTCAGCTTCCCTGATTGTTTTTGACCAGTATTTATTCATGTTTCGGATATAGGTATCCATCAGGTTCATAACCTGGTGGAATTCAAATCTGAACATTAACCTTTCATATTCAAGGATGGTTTCATTAGACTCTTTTATAATATCTTCACTAATGTCCCTTATAGGAATTTTTCCTTCGCTGTATTTCTGTGCTGTGTAGAAACAAGACCTGACAGCCCTGTTAAATACATTTGTAAGTAAATTCCCCTCTTTCAGGACAGGATCACTGTCCTTTTCTGAAGCTGCAGGATTAAATGGTTTTGGCTGAAAACCTACACTTCTGATTCCAAGCCCTAAACCAAGGAAATGTGCCCTTAATTGTTCAGGCGTATAGTGTTCTAGTAAATCCTTTGCTGAAGGTGGCTTAATTTTTCCGCTGCTGCTTGCTTTTTTGTTTAGAAATAGAATATGGTTATTAACAATAAGCTTCGGTATTTGCAAATCACCCTCACTGGGTTCAGCAGAAGGTTCTTTGCCTTGCTGAGCCATAAACATTGCCATTTCGGCAGGACCATAAAAATATACGTTATCCTCACCAAGGAACTGATAGACCTGTGAATCCTTGGAGCACCACCATTCTTTCCACTTATTCTTATCTTCATTGTTCATCCCAAGATATGTCATTGTAAATGATATTGGTGCCCACAGAGATTCGGGCCAAACCCAAATTGTAAGGCCATCCAGTCCTTCAATACATGGAGCAGGTACTCCCCATTCTATATTACCGGTAAGCCTGAATGGTACAAGAGTTTTCCCTGTGCGGAAGCGTACCCCGTTTTCAGCAAGTATTAAGGATGCTCTCTCTCTTTTCTCCAAACAATCGAAAGACATTATAACAGAGGATTTTCCCTCATCTATTAAAGAATAATCGGGTAAATTACCCTGTATTGAGTCTAATATATCAAGGAATTCTCTCTTTACATATATAACCGGAGGTTCCAGGAATTCTTTTATACTGTTAATAACAAATTTTCTGGAACTTTCATCATTCTCAAGCTTCTCTACCCACTGGATTAACAGGTCGCGAAAACTGTCAAGCTTGAAATACCAGTTGGTCACATCCCTCATTTCAGGTCTTTTACCTGTAAGAGTACTCTTTGGATTAATAAGATCTGCAGGCATATATTGATGCCCTAAAGCACATTCATCTGCATAACCTCTTTCTGATTTGCAACCTTCAATAGGACATCTGCCAACTACCTGCCGGCCGTTAAGAAAAACACCAAGTTCGGGATCATAGAATTGAGACGTAGTCATTTTCACCAGGTGTCCGTTTTCATACAATCTGTTAATGAACTCCTTGGAAAATTCATGATGAATCTCAGCAGCCGGGCCAAAGCTTGAAGCTGCAAAAAGGCTTATGTCAATAAAGTACTCATCCAGTACTTCTTTTTGAAGATCATGATTAAGTTTTACGAATTCGTCTATGGTTCCTTCAAATTCACCGCTTTCAACCAACTGGCGATAATTCTCCAATATGGGAGAACCATAACAGTCGGTTCCTGAAACAAAAATTACGTTCTCTTTTCCTATGCGGTCCCGAAGAAACCGTGCAAAAGTATCGGCATGCACAAAAACACCACCGATGTGGCCAAGATGTAATTCTTTATTTCCATAAGGCATTCCCGCTGTAATAACTGCTCTTTTAGGAAAATTAGGTCTGTTAGAAGTCATTTCATCCATACCCTTACAATCCTTTTTGTTCTCTATTTTGCATTCGGTATTTTTTAAATTCCTATTGTTCATTTCTGTCCCAAGTAAATCATCCCCTCTTTTGTCCATTTATTTTTATGTTCACAGTAAAGCTAACCCTTTCTTATACTGTTCTTATTTATTCCAAAAACTTTTGAAATAAAACAGTCATCGCATATTTCAAAAAATGCCCAACTTCACTTAATATATTATTGCACAGCTTAACATTTAAATCAATAAAATAAATGTGCGTTATTTAAACCACTTCATCCACATGTTTGAATATAAAATCAACTTACATTTAAAATGTAAAACTGCTTGCCCGTCTTTCAGCTTTCCTTTGACGTATGGCCATTTCTTCCAATATTATCTGAATATGCGACATGGTGTTATATGTAATTCAAAATAGGTGTTGGATATAAAATTAAAATCTCTCCATAGCTTAATCCGAATTTAAAATTTAACTTTACTTTTAGAAGGTAAACCTGCTATAATATTCAAAAATATAAAGGCAAATGCAATGACAAGGACGAGTAAATTTTACCCAGTTTATCAGAGATGAAGTGTCGGTGGCTGAGAGCACTTCTAAACATGGAAAATTGAAAACCCCCTTTAAGCAGTATACTGAACTAGCAGTAAGTATAACCGGTGATTCCGTTATAATCATAATGAGTGACAGCTGCTTAATGTAGCTGTAATTTGGGTGGAACCGTGAGAACTACTCTCATCCCTTAATGGGATGGGAGTTTTTTTATTATACCCGGAAGGTGGTGTATGAACTGTGAGAAAAATGTTGTATGTTTCTGTATGTCTTACTTATGATGGCAACATTATATGTTTTTCAGACTGTTCGGGTAGTATAACTTGTCGCTGTTTTATCGTTTTTTAATGACAGCTTGCACAAACTGTTCGCCATAACGCGTCGCTAAAGCATCTTCTTTGCGCGTTTTGTGTGCTGCCTAGCAAAAACGCTTAACGCCACGGGCATTACGGTAAGCTAATTCTATTTTGTCTTCATTTACCTAAGGTATTGAAGGCAAGAAAAATGATAAAGGAGTGTTTTATGAGCCACATTATAAATGAAAAGTTATATAAAATAAAACATACTATGACTCTTGTTTTGGCATTTGCTGTTAATGAAGTTTTCAGCAAAGTCAAATTGGGAACAGGAACAGTTTCCGAAAATGAATTCTTTTACGATTTTGAATTATCACGACCTTTGGTTTTAGAAGATATAAACCAAATAGAAGAAAAAATTCGAGAAATAATTAAAAGAGGATACCAGGTAAAATCTGAGTCTGTCAGTATAGATGAGGCTCGCCATATGTTTTGCGATCAGCCATATAAACTTGAGTTAATAAACGAGCTTTCTCAAATCCCGGAGAACTCTATGATAACCATATGCAGAATCGGTCGTTTTTTTGATCTGTGCAATGGTCCGCTTTTATCCTCGTTGAAAGAGTTGGATTTACAGGCTTTCAAACTGATGAGTTTCTCAGGAGCATATTGGAAAGGAGATGCTAACAAAGCCATGCTCCAACGGATTTATGGAACAGCCTGGGAAAACGAAAAAGAGCTGGAAATATATATTAGCAAAATAGAAGAGGCAAGTAAACGTGATCATAGAAACCTTGGAAAACAACTTAACTTCTTCAGTTCTTCTCAGGATATTGGGCAAGGTCTTGTTTTATGGCATCCGAAGGGCGCTATGGTCAGATACCTGCTGGAAAAGTTCAGCCAGTCAGCACATGTTCTTAATGGTTATGAATGGGTCTATACACCCCATATAGGACGGTCTGAACTGTGGAAAACCTCTGGACATCTTCAATTTTATAAGGATTCAATGTACAGTCCTATTGAAATAGACAGTGAAGAATACTATCTTAAACCAATGAGCTGCCCTTTCCATGTAATGATATATAACAGCTCACTACGTTCATATAAAGATCTGCCAGTTCGCTATGCTGAGTACGCTACAGTATACCGGTATGAACTGTCGGGAACACTGCAAGGGCTTACGAGAGTAAGAGGATTTACTCAGGACGACGCTCATATAATTTGCACTCCAGAACAGGCTAATGATGAGGTTTTCAATGCACTTAAGTTTTCGCTGTATATTTTGCGTTCCTTCGGACTAGACGATTTTAAGGCATATGTGGCAACAAAACCACATAAGTCGATAGGCAGCGAGGATGACTGGAACAATGCAATTGATATACTAAAGGACGCAGTAATTCGGGCTGGTTTGGAATATGAGATTGATGAAGGCGGTGGAGCATTTTATGGTCCAAAAATAGATTTAAAGCTGCGGGATGCTTTAGGAAGAGAGTGGCAGTGCAGTACCATTCAATTTGACTTCAATCTTCCGGAAAGATTCAATATGAAATATACCGGCTACGATGGCTTAAAACATACTCCGCTGATGGTACACAGGGCATTATTCGGAAGCCTGGAAAGATTCTTTGCAATGCTTATTGAACATTATAACGGGGATTTTCCACTGTGGTTTGCGCCTGTTCAAATTGGAATTGTTCCTGTCAGCAGCCGTCATAAAGATTATTGCAGAGAACTGTCTGTGAAATTAAAAAGACTGGGACTAAGGGTTAACTACGACTCCGGAAATGACAAAATGGGAACAAAGATACGAAGAATGGAACTTGAGAAAATCCCGGTTATATTAATTATTGGGGATAAAGAAGTTGAAATGAACGGCTTGTCAGTACGATCAAGAAAAGAAGGTAATCTTGGTTTTATGTCGTTAGACAGCTTCCTGAAAAAAATAAAACCGGAGCTGGACATGGGCGAACCGAAATATATAATGGATTAGTTAATTAAGGCGGGTTGTAAATTATTTACTTCCCGCCTTTTTATCAATAGAAGTCCTACCATCTGTTATAGACCTTCTCGGCAAAACCTGTAAGGTTCTTAACCAGGATTTCCTTTCCATCATCAAGTATCGCTTTTCCGGAAAAACGTCCAAACACCTGATGCTGGTCTGACTTAATCACAATAGCGTTAATGCAGGAGGCACGGTCGAGAATGGGCTGAAATTCCATTTCAAAACGTCCGTCATCACTGGTAAAGGTCCAGGGCTTCAAATATTCTTCCTTTCCCTTGTCATTTACCGGAATATGCCAGTATACGTTGCTTAGTTTGTGGGCTTTCCCGTTATAAAACAGCATGTTTTCCGTTGCAGCAGAGGTATCTCCAAAGCCATATCCGATGTTGAAACCAAAGGGAACACCGTTGGCCAGTCCCGAAGCACTACCCCAGTACCAGGTATTTTTATAGGTCCACACACCTCTTCCCCAATCCAATACAGCAAAGGACTCCCCGGGATTAAATATGTATTCCTTTCGGTTAACAGTTACGGTACCTTCGGCACGTATGCAGTTAATCTTTTGATTGTAATAGAAATGAGCTTTTTTGTGGAAAGGAGTGACTATTACCATACTTTCTTCGGGTTCATCGGTGAGAATAATCTGACCTGTGATAGGTTTTTCATTACTAAAACGCTCCATGTGAAAATCAAGAATTCGCTTACCATTTTGATGGCTGAATTTTATTCTGTATTTACTGTTCCCAACCTCTACATCGCCTTCTTCCGAAGATGAAGGAAGATTTTTTTTGCCCATGGGCATTATCTGCATGGTGCCTTTGGTTTCATACCAGCATTCATCAAAGTTCAAAAAGGATATGGAATCAAAGCCCAGGTACGAAATATCTGAAACGGTTAGTGCCACTGCATGGTGATCATTACATACAAGGTAATAATCCCATTCTTTAATTCGTAAGCTGTTTGCCTTAATATCCTGACGGTTATAGATGGGTAACAGCTTTTTAGCATAACCTGCTTCCCTTACATTGCCCTGTTCATCCAGTAAAGGCGCCTGTTTTACAATTTCGTGCTGCATAATTTTACCTCCCCCTTTTATTTAAAACCCATATTTAATTTATCATTGGTATTTAAACTGAATATCAATATTTCATAAAAGATTCTGAATTGTATATAAGAGAACTTACTATTTATTTCAATTATACCACAGGAAAACAGCGGCAAAAAGTGAGTCAATAAAGTTCTTTTACCAAGACAAAAAGACAAACACTTTTTATAACGTCTTCAGTATTATATAGTATGCAATATTTGGGAAAGGAGAAAATTGTATTGCTGTCAAATCAGGAATTTATAAGGATTTCACTAGAGACAAACCTCTTCTTCCAAAGGATCATGAAAGGACACTCATTTTTTATTGAAATTAGTTTAACCCCTGTTGAAACAGCACTCATTGCCGAAGCAGAAGCATTAAAAGAGGGATTCGAGCAACTTCTGGCAGAAACTGTACACTATGCAAACAGAGCTGTTTCGGAAAGTGTTATTAATTCAAATGAGCTTGTAACTCCGTATACTTTAAGGGCAGAAGAAGTAAATTCAATGTTAACAGGGGCAAGGTTAAACACAGAGATTACCAAAGCCGAATATGAATTAGTGGGGCTTTCAAGTTTTCCAGACAATTATTTCAGAGAATCATCAGAAAGAATAGTCAGAGACTTAAACCAAAGATCAATAAATCTGACTGAAAGGGTAATCAACTTCCAAAAAAGAGTATTGGCTCTGGCTACCGAATGTAAAATATTTATTAACATGTATGAAGAGATACTTGACCATATTACCGATGAAGCCGAGTATTACTTAGAAATGTTAAAGGCTCTTCAAAATAAAGAACTTCCAAAGAGAACCCTTTGTGAAGAGCTGAACTTCTGGAATTATGTAATGGGGGGCCATGCAGCATTTATTGATGGATTGCTTGATCCGTCGGAAAGAAATCTGAAAAAAACTGCTAAAACCTTTGAAGAAGGCTTTGATAAATTAATAAAAGAATGCACAAGAACGAATGAAAACCAAATTAAGCGGGAAAGCCTGCAGCTTACAGAGGGAGTCAGGAATTTCAAAAGGTCTGCAACAGAAGGAATTCTAAATTGCAGAATAAAATCCATTATTCCCCCGCTTCTGGCTGATCATGTACTTCGTGAGGCTAATCATTATTTAAGGTTACTGAGGATGATGAATGGATAATTATAATGGACTTAGGGCATTTTTATACAGTATTACTCAAACAAAGCTGGGTTATTTCCCTGAAGAAAACCCAGCTTTGCTGTGAATTGCTTATCAAAAACAACAGAGATGATCACTCAGTAAATTCATATATCCTTTTAGTCATATATTTTCTTAAAAAGTATAACTGGCGGTGTTTATCATTTTGACATCTTCCGATTTGCCAGAGTTCGGTATTAAATTGCTAAGTATTCCTTTAAATCCTTTGCCCGATTCATCGATGTTAACCACATCGTCCGATACCTGTTCAACAGCACTACGCTGGCCAGGGAAGCAGCTGACATTAACACAATCGCTAATTTCAAGGCGTTCAAGTATCAGTTCAGATGGAACATCTTCTGCAATAGTCACATTTACACAGTCTATAATTGTAATTCCATCGGGGTTTTGTTTCAGCATGCGGCTGTCAATTTTAAGGCTAACTTTGTCTATTATGCACTTTCCACGTACAAACATTAAGCTATTGTAATGTGCATTCACTGTGCTGAATTTCTCGTCAAGTGATTTTGGCAGCCTTATATCTCCGTTTACATAGAGATATTCAATTTTTTCGAGCAAATCCCCGGCTTCTGAATTAATCATCAAATCGCCATTTACAATAAGCTTCGGCCCGTGTTTTATAAACAGTGCTTTGGTAAGTTCTGCGTTATCGTTTATGAAACTGGAACCGTCTGGAACGGTGATTATGTCGGTTGTGTCCTGAAAAAGCGGTAAAGCCTCATCAATAAGTGATTCAGTGATTATTGCTTTTTGGGTAATAAACCGAACTCCCCTGTTTACCATCTCGGCAACATCCAGGGAATTATCAGTTATTACTACACGCTTTTTTGCAAAGTACTTTGAATCTTTACACCGTTTTATAAATATCTTATCAACTATAAATGTATTTTTAAGCAGTATGGCATCGCTGGGATAAGTATTGGTAGCACCGTTAACTTTCAGTGAGCCCAGGTATGGAACCAGATTGTCCGGACAGGTTATACTTCCGTTCACATAAATACCTGCAAACCTGCTGAGAACATTTTCTGTTCCCGGCTCTATTATCAGAGCACCGTTTACAATAAGAAAAGCTTTTTTCCCTGTAGCGTCTGACGCAGATATGGTATACTTTCCATTTTGCATTATAATTTCGGTATCTTTATCCAATTCCATAACATCGGCACAGTTCATCACTACATTATAGCCATAAAGCAGCTTGTGGGATTCGGGTGTGGTAAAAAGCAATGCAGCATTAACAGTAATTTTTTCATAATTTGCAAGGGTTTCTTCCTTTACTTTTCTTGCATCACAAACAGCAGTGTTGATTACAAGTTTTTTCTTCGACATAATAATACCTCCTATTTATATTCACTATAGAATTTTCTAAGCTTTGACCTTGCAGAGGAGAGCCTCGCCCTCACTGTAGAAGGCGGTATGCCAAACATATCCCCAAGTTCTGTTGAGTTATAGCCTTTTAAATACCTTAGTATGAACAATGTCCGTTCGCTTTCAGGAAGATGCCGGCACATCATATGTACAATCACGCTGGAATAGCCATCTTCACTGACAGATTCATTAACAGGCCTGCACTTTTTAGACATGCGCCGCACATGATCGATAAATATGTTTTTAGCAGTTCGGTAAAGCCATGCTCTGCATTTTTCTTCAGGTAAATCATTAAGAATATGAGCGTTGGCAAGGGCACGCAGGTAAGTCTCCTGCACAATGTCTTCAGCAAACGCTTGATTGCGGGAAAGAGATATGCAAAAACCCAATATCTCACCATAGTATTTCGAATAGAGTAAATTGATCATAAGAGCTCTCCCTTCATCATGCGTTTATTAATGCCATATTGCTGCTCATAATGTAATTGCTCACCCTTTTTATAAAAGTAAACACTACTTGTGAAATTGCTTTCGTTGTTATAACGAATGAGAGAGGGAAAGTGTTGATACAAAAAAATATTTATTGCTTTTATAAACTTTAAGAACCTGTAGACTTATAATGCCTTACACCAACCCTCCAGAAGATATAGCAGGGTATTATAAAAAGAAAGCCAATAACAGGCAATAACATATATAATAATTTTTCACTTCTGCCTGTTAAATATAATAAGGGGTAATATTGAAACAATGCCAGCGGGACAACATACGTAAAGAACTTCAAAATTCCTTCACCATAGATGGACAACGGATAACGGCCAAATTCCCTGCCTCCGTCTGTAAAGATGTTTATAACTTCAAGCCCTTCTGTTGTGAAAAAGCATAGTGCCGCATAAACTAAAAAAAAGTCCTGAAAATATAACAACTCCGCCAATAATCATGAGAATCAATGTCAGGATTTTATCAAAAGTCCATGTAATTCTGCTTGCGGGAATTGCATATATAAAAATAATGATAGCCTGAATGAGCCTGCCTATTCTTGAAAAATCAATTCTGGAGGCCAAAACCTGAAATATTTCATTCCTTGGCCGCACCATTATTCTGTCAAACTCCCCATTCCCTATCATTGTGGAAAAAGTATCAAACCCGCGGGCAAAGCATTCAGCAAGGGAAAACGCCATCAGAACCGTAGCAAAGCATAAAAGAACCTCATTGTATGTAAAATTTTGCACCTGGTGAAAGCGTGACATTAAAAAGTAAATACTTAAAAATGCCGAAAATGAAGTCAGAAACTGTCCGGTTAAAGTCAGGAAAAAAGAGGTTTTATACTGCATTTGGCTTTTTATGTGTATGGAAAAATACCGAAAGTATAATTTCATATTACCCTCCCTGCACCACAACTTTTTTTAAAGCCCTTGCCATCCAAAGTCTGCCCGACAGTATTAAGATAATAACCCAGAAGAGCTGCAGTAACACCCCAAATAACATTTCTCTTCCTGCAATGTTACCGCTGTATATTCTGAAGGGAAGGTTCTGCATTGATGCAAACGGAGTCAAAGATACAATTTTCATAAGCTTTTTTGGAAAAAATGGTAACGGTATTATGGATCCCGTTAAAAACTCAATCAGAGATGTGGCTACAACGCGAACACCCATTGGCGACAGCGTATAAAAGACAATAATATATATAAACATACTAAATGCTACCACACAAAGAAATGCAAGAACCATGGTTATGATAAACATAAAAAAACCAAATAAACTGACGGGTGGAGCAATTCCATAAGGTTCGGGCAAAAGTAACGCAACCAACAGGACTGGCAAGCAGCGTAAAACAGCCCTTGAAAGGCGTACTGCAAGATTCTTTGTAAACCACATGCTATACAGATCCATTGGCCTGGAAAGCTCATATGCAATATTTCCGCTTGTAATTGTCATAAATATATCATTATCAAAATACCATGACATAAATAAGGCAAGAAAAGCCTGCTGCAGCCATATGTACGATGATAGTTGTGAAAACTCCATAGGGAAGCTGTGTGGATCTCCTTTATAAAATGCCTTAAATATTAATATATGCATAAAACCCCACGCAATCTGTGTTGCAATTCCGGCATATGCAGCTACACGGTATTGAAGCCCGTTAATAAACCGTATTTTGAAAAAACTTATATATTTCTTCATATTTTTAATTCCTCATAAAGAGATACAACTATTTCATCTATGCTGGCGCCCGTTACCGAAAGATCTTTAATATCAGCACTTTTTGAAAGTAATTCTATTGCTTCCTGCACCGAGATAACAGAAGTATCAACTTCAAACACTGCATGACCATCCACTTGACTTACTAAAGAGATACCTTCATCCAAACTAAATTGCCCCTTATCATATTTCAGAGTTATTTTTTTCTTTCTTGAATTTCTTACCTTTAGCTCTGAAAGGGAACCATCCAGCAAAATCTGACCCCTGCCAATAAGCAGGATTCTTTCTGTGATAGCTTCAATATCCTGCATGTCATGAGTTGTCAGAATTACTGTGGTCTTCTTTTCTTGGTTCATTTTCTTTATAAAATCACGTACTGCTATTTTTGATACAGCGTCAAGTCCTATTGTAGGCTCATCCAGAAATAATATTTTTGGATTGTGAAGAAAGGATGCTGCTATTTCACAGCGCATTCTTTGCCCAAGACTAAGCTGGCGCGCCGGGGTTCTTATGATTTCTTTCAAGTCAAGCAGCTCGGTTAGCTCTTCAAGATTGTTTTTATATACACGCTCGTCCACATCATAAATGTCCTTTAAAAGCTCAAAGGAGTCAATAACAGGGACATCCCACCATAGCTGAGAACGCTGACCAAATACAACACCAATGTTTCTGACATGCTCACGGCGGTTCTTATACGGCACTAACCCATCTATGATGCATTCACCACTGTCGGGATAAAGAATTCCGCTCATGATTTTTATAGTACTGCTTTTCCCTGCACCATTGGGGCCAATGTATCCCACCATTTCACCATCATTGATTGTAAAGGATATGTCACGAAGGGCATGTATATATGTATAATTATTTTTAAACAGTGCTCCTAAAGCTTCTTTGAAGCCGGCGTTCCGCCTTGCTGCCTTAAAGGTTTTGTTTATATTCCTTAATTCTATCATTTTACTACCCTATATAAAAAGAAAAGTTCTGATGAACAAAAATATATTATATATCATTAACATGTCTTTTTCTACCATTGTTTTTCTAACAATTATGTTACAGATTTATAAATGGTGGATTACTGTTTCTGCTAATGGATGAAACGGTCTTTATTAAAAATCTGTAGCAATATTAGTCAAGTTAGTATAAAATCAACTATATGGCAGGCAGCAAGAACTGCTGCAAAAACATTTTCCAGTTCACTATAAAGGGGATGTTTTTATGAGCAAGAAAATATTGGAAAATTATTTAAATTCACTTGAACAATGTGGAATTCCAGGCTGTGACTGTGCTGTGATATATAACCATGAGGTGGTTTTCAGGCACACCACAGGATATGCCGATTCCGAAAGAGAAAAACCCTTAACCGATGAGAATACATACTGGCTTTATTCAGCTACAAAACTGTTGACATGTACTGCTGTAATGCAGCTTGTCGATAAAGGTCTGATTTCTCTGGACTCTCATGTTTCTGATTTTCTTCCCGAATATAAAAATTTAAAGGTAAAAACAGGTAAAAAAACAGTGCCGGCAAAAAACCAAATGACAATCAGGCATCTTCTTTCCATGCAAAGTGGCTTGAATTACGATCTTGATGCGCCATCTATTATCAGGATAAAAAAGGATACAAACAATGAAGCCACCACACGGCAGGTTATAAAAGCACTGGCTGAAGAGCCTTTAGATTTCGAGCCGGGAACCCGTTTTCAATACAGTTTAAGCCATGATGTGCTTGGTGCGGTAATCGAAGTTGTTTCAGGGAAAAGGTTGGGTGAGTATTTTAACGACCATATTTTTGAACCACTGGGCATGAAGAATACAGGATTTGAGCTGACACCAGAACGAAAAGCCAATATGAGTGATCAGTTTGAATTCAATATGAATACCATGACATCCGAACCTGTACCAAACCGTAACCGCTATGTTTTAACAAATAATTATGAAAGCGGCGGCGCAGGCCTCATTTCAACCGTAAATGATTATCTGTTGTTTTTGGATGCCATGTGCCATGGCGGTGTGAGTAAAGACGGTTACAGGCTTCTTTCTATGGAATCAATTAACCTTATGCGCCAGGATCAGATGAATGAAAATTCGAAAAGAGACTTCGATTCATTTGGGCGGAACGGCTACAGTTACGGCCTTGGTGTCAGAACCCTGATTGAAAAGGAGAAATCCGGGGTAAGAAGTCCTTTGGGCGAATTTGGCTGGGATGGTGCTGCGGGTGCCTATGCGCTGATAGACGTAACAAATAACCTGGCAATATTCTACATACAGCATGTTCTGAATTGCGGATATGTTTATCATGTGATTCATCCCAGAGTAAGAGATTTAACCTACGAAATGCTGGGACTTTAAAGGGCGGTGAGTTTAAGCTCTCCGCCCTTTATTTTTCCTTTTTAGAAAAGTATGTACTCAGTCAGGACTCTTCTTTTTTGTCTGTAATAGCCTTATCTATTTGTTTTTCTGCTTTACTGAGAATATTTGAAGCAAATTCACGCCCTCCAAGGCCGAAAGCCAACGCAAAGGCTACAGCAAATGAACCAAGAATAATCAGAAAAGCTCTGTTTACGATATAGGCAGCGACACCAAGCTGGTTAAGCATCATAAGTACTGCAAAAGCCAATATGGTATACTTCGCAGCATAAGCAAATGCTTTCGCCTTTGGGAAATTCTTCAGAATAACGTTTTCAAGCCATGTTGTAAGAATAAGGGCTAATACCAGTATTATTAAGGCGCTAATCACAAGTGGCAAGTAGGCAATGACTGACTCACCGGCAAGCTGCAGCACTTCCAGTTCCAGCACATTGGCTGCTTCAACCACGAACAGCAGTACGATTATATATCTTACTGCCTCACCAATTACCTTTGAAAGAGATAGGTTTTGTAATTTTGGGCTGTCTGAACCAATTGCTTTTTTAATAATTTCATCGGTACCTACGCCGGAAAGTATTGAAGTCAACAGTTTCCCGACTATCCTTGCAATGATTGCCCCTATTACCAGTATAATAACGGCAACCAGTATATTGGGCAGGAATAATACAATTTTATTAAGCATGCCAAGAGCAGGCTCGGAAATGGCTTTTATATTAAGAACGTGCAGGGATGCAATAATTACAGGTATTAAAATAAGAACATATACTATATTGGATATTACCGAAGAGATTAAAGCGCCTTCAGATGTTCCAATGCCTGCCTTCTCCTGGATTTTGTCAACATTTAATTTTTTCAGAAGCGGATTTAATACCTGTCTTATAAGGTTGGCTACAAAAATACCTATCACTAAAATAATAACAGCAGCTATAATGTTGGGAATATAATTAACAAATTGGGACACCATTGATGAAATGGATGCAGAAGCCCTGTCCATTCCCAGTTTTTCGAATACACCGGTCAGAAATAATACAAAAACAATTAAAAATGCCAGCTTACCCAGAAACTCTACAGAGCTTCCGGTCTTCTCGTCCGTAATCCCGAGCTTGTCGGTATATTTCTCTGCATTAATTTTCTTCAGGGCCTGTACCACCAGGTATTTTACTATGCTGGCAACAGCAAATGCAATAAGCAGTAAAATAACAGCAGAAATAACCCGTGGTATTCCGTCGATAATAGAAGAAAAGTAGCTCATATGAAAAACCTCCTATCTATTATTTTGATTATAATAAAGTATATCAAATTATTCGCTTTTTTGAAACTTATCCCATATTATTTGCAAGTTATGTCAATTAAACACAGGATTTGAAATCCGCTCCACCATTACTATTCATCTTGTGTCAGGATGCACATATCTTCCTTTTTTAACTGTCATCTTCCCGTATTGAATTGCCCTGACCGGGCATCTGTGTATACAGGCAAGGCACTGAGTGCATTGTTTGCCCCAAACAGGCTTTTCTTTAACTTTAATGGTATGAACAGGACAGATTTTTTCACAAATTTTGCACCGGGTACATTCATCGGTTGCATAAAAAGGTTTGGTGCTTCTTCCAAAACGGTTAAACAGCGGGTTTATGATGCCCGATTTGATACCCGAAAACCTGCCGGGTATTATATCAAACACACCTTTTTGCCTTTTTGAAACAGCCGAATTTATTGAATCAAGCTTTTTCTTTGCATTTTCTAATTTCTCTGATTCCAATTCCTTTTCGTCAACATCAAAGCCAATAATATAATTGTTTGGCATAATTACAGTAAAAGCACTGTCAACAGAAAGGCCTTTCCTGTTTAGCTCCTTTTGCAGAATGCGCGTAGTATTACCCTCATCATCACCGCAAGTGGACACAGAAAATATATATGGTTTACCCCTAATTTTTATCCGCGAAATAAAGTCCAGAACAATTTCGGGCAGAGCCCACGCATACACAGGAAAGACAAAACCCAGCAAATCATTCCCGCCGAACTCGTATTCCAAAACAGAACCTTCTTTCTGAAGCTCTTCAGCAATAGATACAAGCTGTTCATTCTGTGCCTCTGCTATTTGCCTGGCTGCAAACAAAGAGTTTCCGGTACCAGAAAAATAAAATATCATACTACTCATCCCCTAAAAAGAATGCTGTACTTAATTGTACAGCATAACTACCGCAATGAACTCCAAGGGCTCGTTCCCGGTGTTTTCTATGGAATGGGATGCCCCATCACCTGTCAGAATTACGTCCCCTGCCTGTACATTCGAAGTGTTTCCATTGTCTGTTACCGTTCCTTTTCCTTTGAGAATATAGTAAGCCTCTTCCTCATCCACGTGCTCATGCATTCCTATTGAACAGCCCGGGTTCAATACTATTTTCGCAAAAAGACGAACTTTTCCCTTCATTTCTTCCTTATTCAAAATATGAATCAGTTCCACACTTCCTTTTCCGCCCCTCATCTGTTCTCTGATCTCGGTTTTCATTTCCGATGCTCTTTTAATCATCAATATCCCCTCTTCTACTTCAAATTTGATCTTGCTTATAAAAAATTATATACGTACTGACATACTATGGCAACAACCCTGAACTAAATGATCATGTTAATTTCAAGAAAAAAGATTATGCAGGTATTATGCAATGCCGGAAACATTATCGTTTCTCATGGACGCTCAAGCTGATTAAGATCTATAAGGCATACCTGTGTTGTGCCATTTTCAAAAGGACGGTTAAATAAAATCTTGTTCCCTTTCCGGTTAAAGGAAGGATGCATATGATCGGCACCTGTTTTCGGGGTATCGGTGCTGGCCACCACAATGGAATTTCCGGTCTCTCCGTTTATTAAATAAATCAGGTTAGGACTTTCAACCCCCAGATAACCTATACGATCGGCGCAAAACCACCTGGAGTCGTGGGAAACACCGGGATGCAGAATCTGTTCTATTTCTGTAATCACCCGGAAATTGTGACCATCTTTTGTACCCAGCATTAAGTACCTTGGCAGCTTCATAAATACAATATTTTCACCGTCGGATGTCCACACTTCATGGGTAATCCAATCGCCTTCCACTTCAACATAGTATGGCCTTGCAGTGGAAGTTTTTACGTCGAACAGCCACATACGCTGTAGTGCATCACCACCCGTTTCATGGATGAAGAAAATTGTATTGTGGTCAGTGGGGCAAACCTGCACATGACCCAGGTTACAGTCGCTTTGATACACAATCTCGCTTTTCCCGGTTTCAGGATCAAACATTACCAAAGCGTAAATACAGTTCCATTGTTTATAACCACAAACAATCATACCGCTCTTGCTGGTGGTCAGGTGACCTGTAATGGTGCCTCCTTCAGGAAGAGCACCCAGTTCGGTAATTTCATCGGTATCGCAGTCATAACGGCATACAATATTATCTTTCAACATAACACCATAATTTTCGAACCGATCAAGGGCAAAACCCCGGTATTCGCTACCCGCTACCACCTTCATCTCGCCGGTTTCAACTTCAACCTTTAAAATCTCACCTTTTCCCCTGTAAACTTCGTTTCTGCCTTCCGGGATTTGTCTGTTGCAAAAAAAGTAGCGATCATCCACGGTAAAATTCTCGGTTGAGAAGTATAGCTTAGTATACCGTTCAGGGCCATGTGTATACTGGCGTATTTCATAACCAGTTACAGAATCTTTGTAGACAGTAAATTTCTTCATAAAAAAACCTCCGTGATATACCTGTTGTCAGGCATTTTTAATGCTCCTTAATGTTAACAGACCGGTTAACATTAATATTGGAAATACCATAGCCATAAAAAGCCCGGCACTTAGCATGCCTCCTTTTGCATTTGCCACAAACCCAACAAAGGTTGGTCCTGCTGAACAGCCTAGATCGCCGGCAAGAGTCATAAGTGCATACATTGCTGTACCACCGGTTGGTAAGCTTTTAGCTGCAATACTGAATGTTCCGGGCCAAAAAATACCTACTGAAAAACCACACAGGGCACAGCCTATAAACGCTAAAACAGCATTACCTGACAGGGTAGCTAAAGAATAGCTGGCAATACACAATACTGCACTCAAAATCATCATCTTCCTGAGCGGAATGTGATCGCTGTATTTTCCATAAATAGCTCTGGCTGAACCCATTAATGCTGCAAAGATACAAGGTCCTGCCAAATCACCTAATGTTTTGGATACTTTAAGGCCCGATTCTGCAAATGCAGAAGACCATTGGCTCATTGCCTGTTCCGAAGCTCCTGCACATACCATTAAAAGCAAAAACAACCAGAAGATTTTCTTACTGAAAAGCGCTTTTACTGTAAGTCCTTCATCCCCATCAACTATTGGATATATCGGGACCTGTGTGAAATATATCAGGTTAGCCAGTGGTATAATTGCCCAGATACACGAAAGTATTCTCCAATTATTTATACCTGCTAAAACAAAAAAAGCAGTGGAAATCAGAACCACACCAACATGTCCCCAGCAGTAAAAGGAATGAAGCAAACTCATTGCGGCTTCTTTTTTTTCTGTGGGACATGCTTCAACAATGGGGCTGATAATTACCTCAATCAGACCTCCGCCTATGGCATAAAGTACGGTTGAAATAATTAGCCCTGTATATGCATTCTCCAATAAACCAGGTAAAAATGCCATTCCCAGCAGTCCAAAGCCCGCAAAAAAGTGAGCGCATATTGCCGATACGCGATATCCGATCTTATCCACCAGTTTTGTTGATATTAAATCGACAAGTAACTGAACTAAAAAATTGGTGGTGGTTATTAAAGTAATCTTATCAACGGTCAGCCCATAAGATCTTAGAAATGTTAAAAACAATAACGGTGCAAAGTTGTTTATAATTGCCTGCGTAATATAGCCAATATAACAGGCATAAATTGTGTATTCATAGCTGGTCCTTATCTTTATTGCATTCATTTGTATACCTTTTTCTTAAAGTACTTTTTCAATATAAGTTTAAAAAATTCACCAGAAATAAATAGTTCAGGAGCATTCATATCACTTTATACCAATTTTTTGTATAAAACATCAAGCCTTTAACTCAATTCACCTGTAAAAGGCATCTAAACTCCCGTTATAGATAATCTGCGACGGCATCATTCTCCGGCTTCTTTCAATATTTTCTGCCATACATCAAGATACAGGCTTTTAGCATTTAAATCTTCATAATCGGGTATGTTTCCTAACCTCCACAGAGATATCCCGTTCACACCGAACATTTTTGCAAGATTAATCTTATCATGAACACTTCTTGAATCTTCGTACCATATGATGTTTAGAGTTTGGTCTGTTTCATTTATATACTCTATATATGGATTCCGGTTAACAGCCGAGTACTTGATTTCCACATCGGTAAGAAGTCTCTGATAGATTTGCTCATAGCCCGGCCTGAAGGGTTCCTGATTTATTACTTCGCCATTTTGAATATTCCACTGTACAGAATCAAAGGAAATCTGAAGTAATATTTTCTCTTGATTCTCAACCCCGTTTTCTTCATCAGTAATGGCTTTTAAAGCGTAGTATACATCCTCAAGAGGAGTTAGCGGCGTAGTCGTGTATCGGTTTTTCATCTCGGTGTCTGTAAGCTTTTTAGCATAGTAATCATGCGCCATTAGAATTATTCTATCAGATATTTGTCCTATGGCTTTAAAATCATAACCATCATAGTATTCCTGCCCGGGTTTTCTTTTCGGATGAACTGCCACGTAAAGTTTTTTGCCCGTAATATCCAACTCCTGTTTAAGTTCTTCCAGGAAGCTGTTAAAAGTGTATTTTAAATTTTCTCCCTTCATGCTTTCAAAGTCAATTACCACACCGTCAAAGTTTACTGTGGTATCCTCCACCGTTGTGTTGTTTACCTGCTCAGCAATTAATGAAATTGCCTGCTTTCTTAATTCGGGCCGGGTTAATATACATTCCAGAAGTGCAATTTTATCGTCACCTGAACCTATAAGAGTGTTATTGTCTGCAAATACCATCAGCTGGGTTGAAACACTGTTTTCTTTAGCCAGATAAAAGGGCTCTGTAAAACCGGGCGGAATATAAAAATCATTCTTATTATCAGTAGTGGTATTTAAAAGAACCTTTCCATTCACGGCATCGTATTTATTCTGCTCCAGCCGAAACTGACCGAATCCAGGTCGGGGATAAAATCTATTTGCGGGTATGAACGGATTGCATAAAAGGCATGTAATTCATTGATTGGCTTATTAATTTTCTCATACATCCGCATCATCATTACAGCGGCTTCTTCTCTTTTTGCAGTGTCATAAGGCTTAAATTTATTATCCCCTACACCTTTAATAATTCCAAAATCCTTTGCAATAGTTATGTATCCTGCGTTATTTGAGACATCACCAAAATCACTTCCAAGCTCAGCAAGCTGCTGTGCCAGTATGTCATACCCCAATGTGTTTACAAGCATTATTGCCATTTCCTCACGGGTGATGGGCTCTTCAGGCCGGAACTCATTTACGCTGTCCGTTATGACACCATTTCTTAAAGCTGTTTCAATATACGGGTAATACCATTTTGAAGTATCCATATTATCGACAAAACTACCCTTCTCAGGCGTTATAAGCTTCCATTTCATAAGTCTTGCAAGATATGTTACAAATTCACTTCTTTTTACTTCCAGACCCATACCAAATTTGTTATCACCAATGCCATCTGTAATTTTAAGCAAGCGCAGGTCATGCACCGCTTTTTCTGCCCAATGGCCCTGTGGTACATCGTCAAAACGAAGAACAGCAATATCATCAGCAAAGCACGGAATTGAAATTAAAGACAAGGCTAAAATCACACTTATCGTTATTTTAAGAAGCTTGTCCATTAAAAATCCCTCTCTTCATTTGCATTTGAACTAACAGCCGGCTTGTTCAGACTTTCATAAGCATATTTTATAATCCTTATAAACTCTCTTTAAGGCTTTTAATACTTTCGCTGAATGGCGGGTATAGGATTCCCATTTCGGTTATAATAGCAGTGATATAATGGTTTGGTGTAACATCAAATGCAGGATTTTTCACATTAACCCCCTCGGGTGCAAGCTGAATCTCCCTGATATGAGTAACCTCCTTATGGTTTCTTTCCTCAATAATTATCTCATCACCTGTTGCTATCCCAAAGTCAATAGTGGAAACAGGTGCAGCTACATAAAAGGGAATGTTGTTTTCCATTGCCAGAACGGCTATTGTATAAGTTCCAATTTTGTTAGCGGTGTCTCCATTTGAAGCAATTCTGTCTGCCCCAACAATACAGCAGTTTATTTCACCCTTATGCATAAAATATCCGGCCATGTTATCGCATATAAGTGTAACCGGAATACCGTCCTGCATCAGTTCATAGGCTGTCAATCTTGCTCCCTGGAGGTATGGGCGGGTTTCATTCGCAAACACGTTAATTTCCTTTCCTGCTTCATGAGCGGCACGTATTACACTCAAAGCCGTACCATAGCCGCAGGTTGCAAGGCTTCCCGCATTGCAGTGGGTTAGAATAGTATCTTTCGGTTTTATAAGGCTGTTTCCGAATTCACCAATCTTACGGTTATTTTCAACATCTTCCTGATCCATTATTTGGGCTTCCCTAAGCACCTCTTTTTTTATCTCATCAATGCTCTTATCTTTGTTCTGGTAAGCTTTTTCCACTATCCTGTCAACAGCCCAGAAAAGATTAACAGCAGTAGGCCTGGTATTTTTCATTACATCTGCAATATTATTAAGTTCTTTGAAAAATACATCCTTGTCATCAGTCACAATGCCATTCACACCTATTACTATGCCATAAGCAGCAGAAACACCTATGGCAGGAGCTCCCCTGACAATCATGTCCTTTATGGCTTTTGCCACCTGTTCATAGGATTTCAATTCATGCCAGACGGTGTTAGCAGGAAGTTTCGTCTGATCAATCAATTTTAGAACTCCATCTTCGTAATACAATGGTCTCACTGGATCTGCCTCCATAAGATTTGATTAGTTATATTTATATTAGCATATTTGATTAACTTTAAACAGGTATTTTCTCGTTCAAATACCCGGTACTAATAACAGTACCGGGTATTATCCATCTTATTAATGTACTGTCAGAACTCACATGGATTCTTACTCGTATAACCTACCAGGTTAATACACAGTATTTTTCTTTAATAGTTTTCTTTCCTGACTTCAAAATAGCTTTTAGAATATGAGCATACCGGGCAAACTTCAGGGGCCTTCTTGTCAGTTACAAGATGCCCACATACGCGGCATTCCCACATGGTTTCTTCACTTTTTTCAAATACACGTTGCATCTCAACATTTTTTAACAGCTTACGGTATCGTTCTTCATGAGCTTTTTCAATAGCCGCCACTTTACGGAATTTCTCTGCCAGCTCTGTAAAACCTTCTTCCTCAGCATCTTTTGCAAAACGGGCATACATGTCTGTCCATTCATAGTTCTCACCCTCGGCTGCCTGCAGAAGATTTTGGGCTGTATTTCCTAATTTACCCAGTTCCTCAAACCAAATACGTGCATGCTCCTGTTCATTCCTGGCAGTGGCAAGAAAAATCTCTGCCAGCTGCTCGTAACCTTCCCTCTGGGCTATATGGGCAAAATATGTATACTTGTTTCTTGCCTGGCTTTCTCCTGCAAAGGCTTCCAACAAATTCTTTTCGGTTTTTGTTCCGGCGTATGGGTTCCTGGTTTCCTTTTTCTCCTCTGCTTTAACAAAAAATGAAGCAGGTTTCTTACATCTGGGACATTTAAAATCCTCAGACAGCTCTCCTTCATGAATATATCCGCATACTGAACAACGATATTTTTCCATTTCTTTATCCTCCTGTATTCTGAGATAGTTTTTCAACAGTGGTTTAACAGCAACTGTAGCTATATTACAGTCGTGTTTTACCAGTTTCTGATGAGAGTAAATTTACATAATTAATTATATACCAACTTGATATTTAAATAAACTTAGATTATTAAAATCTGATGCCCCACAGCTAAAATATTCCTGGTATCAGATAAGCAACAAAAAATCCCAAAACAAAGGATACAGTATTTGCTATTAATGCGTATAAAGGAGCAGCCCACCTTTTGGTTTTCTCTTTTTCGCTATATTTACTCAAGAATATAGAAAATGCGATAGATTCTATAATAAATACAAGGAATTCCATCCAGACAAAATTAATAACAAATACTAAACTGCCCTCTGATTGTAGTTAATAATATTGAGCAGAATATTCAGTATTGATTAGGTGATAATGTTCACCCCCGCTATAATATAAATCTGTTTCCTGGCTCTGAAGCCGAATAACAGTGCAATCAGAATCTCAATTGATATAGTAATAATTATTCGTGCAAAAAGAGAAATAAGTTCCCACTTATAATCATAGTTTTTCTCTACAGTGATACTACCTGTTACTGATCCCGATTTTATCTCCAGGCTCCGGGCGTCAACTTTATAATAGCTGTCGAAGGCATACCGCTCATATACTCCATTACTTACAATGAAGCTGTCCTGTTCGGGAAAGTATAATAAAATTTTAAACCTTGCCGGGGGATGATACCCCCATGTAAACTTCAAAGTGTGGGTACAGTTTTGAAAATACTGCAGAAAATAAAACCCGTCTTCATCCTGGTAGGATAAAAATTTCTACCAGACAAGCAGACAAGGGGACAGGCACTCTGTCTGGTTTTCTTTCCATCCAAACCAAACCCCAATCCAACCTAGGGCAGACAGGGGGACAGGCACTCTGTCTGGCTATTCTAATATAGTCAATTAAATATATACTTGTATATTTATACTAAATATGATATACAGTACCTGAGGTGTTGTTTATGCCAAGACAAGCCAGAAAAAGAAGTGGAACTGGAATATACCATGTTATGTTAAGAGGTATAAACCGTCAAGTGATATTCCACGATGATGAGGATTGTCTTACATTTATTAATGTTATTAAAAAGAAGAAAATAAAAAGTAAGTTTGATTTATATGCATATTGTTTAATGGGAAATCATGTTCATTTGTTATTGCGCGAGAAGGATGAATCGGTCTCATCAATCATGCAAAGAATTTGCTCAAGTTTTGTTTATTGGTATAATTTGAAATACGATAGAAATGGGCATCTATTCCAGGAAAGATTTAAAAGTGAACCAGTAGAGAATGAACGTTATCTTTTTACTGTACTAAGATATATTCATCAAAATCCAATAAAGGCTGGAATTGTACGTCGAATAGAAGATTATAAATGGAACAGCTACCATGAGTACTTCAGAAAAAATAGTTTTATAGATACTTGTTACATACTAAATCTCTTCTCCGAAGATTTAACTGAATCCTTAAATAAATATAAAGAGTTTATGAGTCAGGAAAACGACGATATTTGCCTTGACTATGATGAAAAACGTCGTTTATCTGATGACGATTTATTACTTCTGATAGAAGAAAAATTCGGTGTTAAGAAAGGTCTATTCCATTTATTAGATGATGAAACAAGAAGGAATATAATCCGTAGGTTAAAGTCGTTAAATGGCGTTTCAATCAGGCAGATTTCAAGAGTGACAGGGGTAAGCAAATATAAGGTTGAAAATGCATAGCAGACAAGGGGCCAGACAAAGTGCCTGTCCCCTTGTCTGTTTAGTCGTATAGCCATTTATAAATAAGATATGAATTTCTCACTTTTGTGATGTATTCCTGAGTCTCAAGAAAGGTAATGGCTGTTGGGAAATCTTCATCCGAAGTTACGAAGCTGCTATTCAGCCACTTTTTTACGTTTCCCGGTCCGCCATTATATGCAGCCATTGCCTTGTCGATATCAGCATTGAACATATTAAGCATGGAATTAATATAAAATGTTCCAAACCTTATATTGATTTCGGGGTTTAATAAATCATTATCTGTAATGGTAAGCCCCAGACGCGATGCAATATCTTTTCCTGTAGAAGGCATGATCTGCATTAACCCAATGGCACCTGCCCGAGATACGGCATCATGCCTGAAATGGCTTTCCTCCCTGATAACCGCCCAGATTAACGCAGGTTCCAGATTATATTTTTCCGATGCATCAATTACAATTTCTTCAAACAGCTTCGGATAAGCAAGTTCATAACCCCTTCTTGTCGGCTGATCACTTAAAGACCTGATTCCCCATAAAATAGCATTGTAGTATTCTCCACGCTCCAGGTACCAATCACCAAGGGCCAGTTTTTCTTCAAGGCTGGTACTTTTTGACCCGATTGCCAGTTCTATTATTGCGGCATCTGTATACCCATCCCCTTCATATATTGCTGCCTGTTTTAAATATTCAGGTCTTTGATAAGGAATATCATACAGCTGTGGAACCACAGGTTCTTTTCCTATTCTCACCATCCAGGCAGGATGAAAAGAAAGAACTTCCAAAAGCTTGTCCACATCACTTTTGCCAAGTCGTTTTGATAAAATAAAAGCTCTGTAAGCAGCATCATCCTGGTATGAGCCGGCAATCGATGCTACACGCGTGTACGCTTCTATGGCCTTTTCAGCCATTCCTGCAGCATCCCATATACGTGCAGCTCGCCATATGGAAACAGCTTCGTTACTACTTGCAAGAACATCGGCTGCTTCCATATTTCTTCCCCAGTTTTGCAGGATAAGACCCTGCCTGTATGCTCCTTTTTCGCCTATTGAAGAATATACTTTCAATGCTTCTGATGACTGGCCGGTTGCTTCCAGGCAACGGGCATAATACCAGGCAATATTTAAATCCGACGTATCAAGTCCATACAATTGCTTGCAGAAAGGCATTGCTCTTTTGAAATCGCCCTGCTCTATAAGAGCCTGGGCATAATACTTCATTAGCATAGTATTGGTATTTTCATTGGGTTTCTGGTCAAAAATCGGTTTAAGAATTTCTTCTAAAGTCTTCCATTCTTTTTTACTTATGTATGCTTCGCAGATTTTCTCAAGATCTGTGTTTAGTTCTGTTAATACCTCTAATGCTTCGTCATCCGGAAGAAGCAACAAATACTCTTTTTCTGCTTCCTCAAGTCTTTCATTTTTCATCAGATGATTTGCTAATCTGAAATGAACTTCTTCAGTGGGATAAAGTGAAAGGGCTGCCCTGTAATACTCGGAAGCATCTTTACCTTCCAGTTCATAACGGTTTGCAAGTATCAGATTCGAATAATAACCTAAAGCGCTCTCTTCCTTAGCGAGAAGTAAAAGCCCTTCATCTGCCACAACCCTTTTCCCCGATTCCAGTTCTGCAATTAATTCTGAAATAGTGGGAGGAGCAATTGGTGTCGGACTGGCAGGCAGGGTAACCGAGGTTACTTCTTCTGTAGGTTGCGCCCCATATTCGTAGTTCACGCTATTCACAGATTTGTTTTGCGTTTTAATAACATAAAAAAGGGCATAAACCAAAACGGGAATTAAAAACAATAAACCAATAGAAATTTTTCTCCTCAAGACTCTAAACCCCTTTGAGATTTTGTTTAATGCCATTTTCCTGGCAATAATAAATTTAATGATTTTATTTTACCATTTTTCATCGCTGTTTTAAATAGGTTTAGAGTTCGCTGTTATTGTTTTTAATTCCCTTTATCCGATATACCATCATATGGTATTAAGTTTTTAATTCGGTGCTGAATCCTATGCTGTTATCAGATTTTTCAGTATAGATACGGCTTATTCATCCAGGTATTTTGCAATAAATTCTTTAAAATTATCACTCACTTTATATCTCGAAATAAAACCTATGTTTCTGTAATATGGCGAATCATAATATATGCCATTCTGATTATATATCCTGATTGTTATGGGATTTGCCAGTGCATCGCCAACAGAACCATGGCTGGGCTCTACTGAACCTAACACGGTATTGCCCATATCCATCATACCGGAGCCTGACGGGGATGACCCGCTTGATACCGGCGAATCATTCGGGGAAAAACCGTTATTACCATCTTCTGTTATTATCAGTGGTAAGTCGTATGCAGTTCCTTCCTGTTCAGGTGTTATATCCAATGGCAGGTCTGTTCCATAGCCTATTCTGTCCGGTGCTGCCATATCGGGCATTACGGGATCTATTTCAACGTCTATGCCTTCATAACTTGTACCTTTGAAATTGAACAGCGAGTCAAAATATTGGTCACTGGAATTCTCAAGCATCGAGTAATAACTGTAAAAACCGGTGATCTCATCTCTGTCTGTTATTTCTGCAATAACATCTGTATACCCCCGAAGTTTACTGTGTTCGGTATGGCGTATGAACTGAATTTTAGCAATGTCCCCGGCTCTGTTAATACCATACAGCTTCAGGTATTCTACCGCATCTTCATCCTGATTGTTATTATAGCTTTCGAAGGTAAAGAACCTGAAAAGTTGGAATTCGTTATTTCTTTTTACAGCAACAATTGCTTCTGCACCCGCAGGTATATAACTGTATACTTCGCTGCCTATAAGGCTTGGATCCGGGCTTATTGTAATATCGGTGATCTTTTCGCCTATATCATTATTATCAATCAAAACCGGCAGGCCGTAATCTTCTCTTAAGTCGTCAGTTAACAATACATAATGCCTGTTGCCTGTTTGAAACTGATTTAGAATTGGGGCTATCGCATCTTCCCTTGCCATGTCGCCATTATCAGCTATACCATATTCATAAGGCAGATTGTTATTTTTACCTACTATCAGATTATTATAAGTCAGTAGTCCTCCTGTCACCACAACAATTATAGCCAAAGCAGGAATTGCCTTTCTTAAACTAAATGGCATAATTATTCCCTTCTTTCTTTCATATTGATTTAAAATATTGCCAAGCATCCTCTTTTTCGCAGATTCATCCGGCCTTATCCGATCAAAAGATGCCCTTAAATCTTCTTTTCTCATTCACCATCACCTTCCATTTCCATTCTTAACAACTTTCTGCCTTTGTGCAGATAACCTCTGACAGTGGATGGGTCTTTCTTCAAAATTTCAGCTATTTCTACAGTAGAATACCCTTCGTAGTAGTATAAATATATGGCAGTCTTGTATTTAGAGGGAAGCGCCATAACCTTTTCCAGAACACCGTCTGTTGTGAAGGGCTGCTCAAACTCAGGTTCCGGAACCTGACTAATACCTACGGTCTTCGACCACCAATGCCTGAAGTGGTCTTTGCATAAATTTGATGCTGTTCTTATTAACCATGCTTTTTCATGTTCTTCACTTTGAAAAATTGTCTTGTCCTTCATTAACCGGATAAAGGTGTTCTGAACCATGTCCTCAGTATCCGGCCCATTTTTCATGAACATAAAACAGATTCGGTAGACGGTATCTACATGGCGATCATAAATTTGCATCAGCTCTTCACTCGTACGCAATAAAGAACTTTTCAATTAACTTCCCCCTTTCACTAATAATACGATTGGGAACACAAAAACGTTTTGTATATTCAAATTATTAAATACTTTGATTCCACTGTCTATAATTTCTTCATTCTTTTCCATTGACACCCAGCCAGATGTATGATAATATTTTAACAATTAAATACAATTAGATAACGAGGGGAGCTTGTGTGCAGGCTGAGAGGAAGCGATTATAGCTTCGACCCTTATAACCTGATTTGGGTAATGCCAACGTAGGGAATGTTATGTTACTGGTATGTCCGGTATTCAAGGGAAGTACCTATCAGGCACTTCCTTTTATTATTCTCTTATCCCTGTATTACCCTTCATTAAAACATTAAAGGAAATTACCAGGTAATTTCAACACACTGTTTCAGCGAGGAAAAGATTATCACCCATTGAGAAAACAGCTGACTATCTCGTATAGGCTGAAACCCATCTTAGTCTTTGTCAAGATTTTATGTTAATGGAGGTATGTACCATGTTTGACGGTATTCTTCGTAATGTTCATAAAAAAACACCTTTAGTCCACTGTATAACAAATTATGTCACTGTCAATGATGTAGCCAACGCGCTTATAGCCTGTGGCAGTTCGCCCATAATGGCCGACGATGAAAGTGATGCCGTGGATATAACCGCCATATGCGACGCTCTGGTTATAAACATCGGTACTCTTAATGAACGAACAATAAAAGCAATGCTTAAGACGGGCAGAAAAGCAAATGAGCTTTCTCATCCCGTTGTACTTGATCCGGTTGGTGCAGGAGCATCAAAACTACGCACAGATACAACACTTAAACTGCTGGATGAGGTTAAACTTTCTGTTATCAGGGGAAATGTTTCAGAAGTGAAAACCGTTTACAAGGGAAGCGGAACAACAAAAGGTGTAGATGCTGATATAAAAGATGCAATTAGAGAGAAAAATTTAGACGAGGCAATAACGTTATCCAGGGGGTTAAGTGCGCAAACAGGGGCAGTAATTGTCATTACCGGTGCTATTGATCTTGTGTCCGATTCAAATAAAACATACATAATTTACAATGGACATGAAATGATGTCAAAGGTTTCTGGCACAGGCTGTATGTTGACTGCAATAATTGCAGCATACTGCGCTGCAAACCCGGGCAACCACCTGGACGCTGCAGCAGCTGCAGTTTGTGTAATGGGAATAAGTGGCGAAATAGCATATGAAAAATTAATAAAAAACCAGGCAGGTCCGTCTTCATATCGTACCTACCTTATAGACGCGATAAACAAAATTGACGAAGAAGTACTAAAAGGGGGTATGAAAATTGAAATTCGATAGAACCTCATTGTTATTATATGCTGTCACAGACCGTACCTGGCTTAAAGGCCGCTCTCTCGCAGACGCGGTTGAAGAAGCCGTAAAAGCAGGTGTGACTTTTTTACAGCTACGGGAGAAAGAGCTTGATTTTAAATCCTTTTTTGAGCTTGCATGTGAAATAAAAAGAATTACCGATAAATATAAAATCCCTTTTATAATTAATGATAACGTCGATGTCGCCGTAGCCTGCGGGGCTGACGGGGTTCATGTAGGTCAAAATGATATGAAAGCAACGGATGTAAGAAAAATAATAGGCCGGGATAAAATTCTTGGTATTTCTGTTCAAACAGCAGAGCAGGCTGTTAAGGCCGAGAAAGAAGGTGCTGACTACATAGGTGTCGGATCTGTGTTTCCCACTTCAACTAAACCCGATGCAAAACCGCTTTCTCCTGCAATACTCAAAGAAATTTGCAAGGCAGTTAAAATACCTGTAGTAGCAATTGGCGGTATTAATAAAGATAATGCAATATCACTTGCCCGAAGCGGAATTGATGGTGTCGCAGTGGTTTCGGCAATATTTGCTCAGGATGATATAACATCTGCGGTAAAAGAATTGCGAAGAATTTTGAATAAGGTGGTAAGTTATGAAGTTTAAAGGAGCCATCTTCGATTTGGACGGGACTCTGCTGGATTCAATGCCCTTCTGGGAAAACCTGGGGTATGAATATTTAAAAGGAAAAGGTTACAATCCGCCGGGGAATGTTAATGAAATTCTAAAAACAATGAGCCTTGCCCAGTCTGCCAGGTATTTCAGAAAGGAATTTTCCATTCAGGAAAATGAAGATGAAATCATAAAAGAGGTTCTCGCGTTAATTGAAACTCATTACCGAACAAAAATAACCCTTAAAGAGTCGGTTACTCCTTTTCTAAACAGCCTTTATGCAAAAAATATCAGGATGTGCATTGCCACTGCCACTGACTACAGCCTTGCCGAAGCAGCGCTGAAACGGCTTAGAATTGATAAGTTTTTTGATTTCATACTTACATGTTCTGAGGCTGAAGTAGGAAAAGATAACCCTGATTTCTTTTTAACTGCACTTAAACTGCTTAAAACTTCCAAACAGGAAACTATTGTATTCGAAGATGCCCTTTATGCAATAAAAAGCGCCAAGGCAGCAGGGCTTCACGTGGCAGCAGTATATGACAAAAGCGCGGATGAGGAGCAGGAAGAAATAAAATCAATAGCGGATATTTACCTGATTTCCTTTGAAGACTGGGGCCTGTAAGTCTTTAAGGTTGCCCAAACCGAGTGGACCTCTAATATTTATTTCTAAAATCTACCTGGTTAATTAACGGCTTTCCCTCTACATACCGGGCAATATTTTCCTGAATCAGTCTAGCATGCCTGCTCCAGTTTTGCTGTGAAAAACCCGATGTATGTGACGTGATAATTACATTGGGCATTTTCCATAAAGGATTATCGGCCGGAAGCGGCTCGGGATCGGTGACATCCAACCCTGCCCCGGCGAGTCTCCCTTCCTGTAAAACGCGAATCAGCGCTTCCTGGCAGATAGCCGTTCCCCTGCCTACATTCACGATAAAAGCACCTGGCTTTATCTTTGCTATTTTTTCTTCAGACAGAATTCCCTTTGTTTCGGGAGTATTTGGAAGTGCAAACACCAAATAATCAGCTTGGGGCAGAACCTGGTCAATATCATCTGTGGTATACAGCTCATTTACATACGGAGGGCAATTACCGACTGTACGTTTTACGGCAAGTACCCTGGCCCCAAAGGCTTTACCCCGGATAGCCACTTCTCTTCCAATATCGCCCAGTCCAATGACACATAGGGTTGAGCCGTAAAAATCTCGCATTGGTAGCACCGGAGCCCACTTGCATTCCTGTCTGTTCCGTTCATACTGCATCAGGTTTCTATTGAAGGAAAGAATCATGGCAAAAACATGCTCGGCAATCGGTTTACCGTAAACCCCGCTGGCATTCGTCAGTATAACATTGTCGGTTGCATAAAGGCCGGCATCGGCCACATGATCGGCACCTGCACTGGTAAGCTGAATCCATCTCAAATTCTGCGCCTTTTTCAGATATTTCGGATTGGGTTGCCCGATAATAACTTCTGCATCCATATAATCTTCCTGAACAGCCTGCTTTGTGTGCTTTATAACGCATACAAACCCATAAGATTGAATTAAACGTTCCATGAATTCTTTATCAGGTGTGAATGCAGTATTAGATACTACAAGTATTTTTCTTAAGTTTTTTGTCATCGTCATTGGTCCCTCTTCCTGGTCAAATTTTTCAGAATAAATAACTTAAAAGTTATTACTTTTGAGTCCCGTTATTAAATCTAAGATAATAGAGACGCTATATATAATTATATCATAATACTGTAAGCGCAATAAGGTATTTAATATTCAGAATATTTATATATTTTGGTCAAAACGTATAAAGCTCAGGCTCTATCATATCCTTTTCTCGGCAAAAAAATAATTGTATTCTACAAAAAATTTGCTAAAATTTTTATCTGTGTCATATCTTCAATAAAGAGAGGTACTTATGAAAGACCCTTTATATGCTGACGACTATAAATTTACAACTCAAGTTTTAGCAGAACATAAAGAAGAAAAATTAACAGGAATAATCTCGAGATTTATCCAGTTAATAAAAAAACAGCCCTTGCTTGTTATATCTATTATCTGTATGCTTATTACCTGCATCTTCGTTCCTGTAGATTCAAACTATCTGGGCTATTTTAACTGGCCTACATTAGCAACTTTATACTGTACCCTGGCTGTGGTTGCAGCTTTATCACACATTCATGTGTTTGAGATTATTAGCAGGAGCATTGTATTAAGACTCCATAATCTTCGGAATGTTACCTTAGCGATTGTATTTATCACATTTGTTGGTTCCATGTTTCTTGCAAATGACATGGCATTACTAACATTTTTGCCTCTTGGCTACTTTGTATTAAGCAGCACTGATAACAAGCAAGCCATGGGATATACATTTATTTTGCAAAATATTGCAGCCAACCTGGGGAGAATGGTTACTCCTTTCGGAAATCCGCAAAACCTGTTTTTATATGCATACTATAATATTGATACAGCAGAATTTACTAAAATAATGCTTCCTACATTTTTGACATCAGTTATTATTATATTCGTTATGTGTCTTTTTGTGAAACCTGTACCATTAACTTTAAAAAAAGATAACCAATATATACTGGATAAAAAACGGACAATAATATATTCTATATTATTTATATTCAGTATTTTACAGGTTTTTCGCATTGTCCCTCATCTATTTGGAACAATATTTGTCACCCTAGCTTTACTTATTCTTGATAGAAAGGCAATAAAGGAAGTTAACTATCCTTTGCTTGGTACATTCTGTGCTTTCTTTGTTTTCAGCGGTAACATGGCAAGAATACCTGCCGTAAATACCTTTTTCTCAAATGTGCTTCCGGTTAATACGCTCCTTTTCGGCATTCTTTCCTGCCAGTTTATGAGCAATGTGCCAAGTGCAGTGTTGCTATCCCACTTTACAACAGATTACAAATCCCTTCTCCCTGCTGTTAATATAGGTGGCTGCGGAACGCTAATCGCTTCGCTTGCCAGCCTGATTACTTTCAGTGAGTATAAAAAACATAATCCTGAAAGCGTTAAATCATATCTGTTAAAGTTTACAGTTATAAACTTTTCTTTTGTGATTATTCTCTACCTCGTTCAATCATACGTTAACAAATTTTTACTATAACATATTATCCTTCCTCAGTGAATATTATAACAACAGAAGAAATTGCTAAGCAATTTCAACACACCGTTTCAACGAGGCAATTAATTTTTACTCAAAGCCTGCTGAAGGATTTATCGTCATTTGAAAAAGATTCCGATGGTATATTTTTGAGCCTCGTTATATTCTGTAATTATTCACGGGAAGGATAATATATGGGTTATTATGTTAATATAAATCAAGAAGTGAATATCTACGTTGAGGATTTAAATCCTAAAAGCCAGAAGGCAATTCTTTTTTTACACGGCTGGCCTGCAAATCTTAATTTGTTTGAATATCAGTTCAATAAATTTCCTCAGTTGGGTTTTCGGTGCATTGGAATAGATACGAGGGGTTTTGGAAACTCAAGTAAACCTTCTTATGGTTATGACTATAATACATTATCCGACGATGTAAGATGCGTGGTAGAAGCCTTAGGTTTGCATGACTTTACTCTGGCCGGGCACTCTACCGGCGGTGCAATAGCAGTAAGATATATGGGACGTCATATGGGGTTTGGGGTATCCAGGCTGGTCCTTATTGCCGCTGCTGCCCCAAGTTTGATTCAGCGTCCGAATTTTCCATATGGTATTAGTAAAGAGAGAGTATTACAGATAATCCAAGGTACATATAATGACCGTCCTCAAATGCTTCGAAATTTTGGTGATATATTTTTCTATAAGCATATATCACAACCGTTCTCAGACTGGTTCTTCCAGCTGGGTATTCAGGCAGCAAGCTGGGCAACTGCAGCCATTGCTAAAACCTGGATTAACGAAGTATTATTTGCCGATATGGAATCCATCCATGTGCCTACACTGATTCTTCATGGCATTCATGACAAAATAGTTCCCTTCAATATAGCCAAAGTACAGCAAAAAATGATTGGAAATTCCCTTCTGGTGCCGTTTGAATTCGCCGGGCATGGAGTTTTTTATGACCAAAAGGAAGAATTTAATGATATTCTGATAAAATTCATTTCAAATGAGCTATAGTTTAGTTATCTGTTTACTCAATTTTACATTTATGTTACTATTCCATTGAAAGGATAATGTATTTATGTAATGGTGAGGTTAAAAATAAAATTGAAACACCGTTTAATTACCATTATTTTCTGTTCGGCAGTCCTGATGACGTTTCCTGCTTCCTGTTCGGACATCATTGAGCCCGTTGTTATTCCCTCTGCTATACCCGACAAAAATCCGAATTTACCGTCAATAGAAGACACTGACTCAGTAAACTGAAACGATTTATATGAACTGCAATTGCATTTCAGGGAGATATGCGGCATCATCTGTAATAACATTATAAATCAACGTGTTCAAAGCGCTCTGCAGACACATGATAAGCAGTAAAAATTGAGATGACATATATCACAATACCAATCACCAGTATTGGCAATTGTTTCAGCATGGCATCCGGGGCAATACTATCCAGCCACTGGAACTTCGGAAAATGTACCAGTACTTCCATAACAGCAACCACTAAAAAGGCGGGTATTATTGCCGCCAAAAACGCTTTTCCGGCTTTATATGCCGTTTTAAAAAAGTGGGTTAAAAATATAAAATTGAATATTGCATAAGTTATAAGGCCAAAGCCATAATAGGCTATATTTGCTTCAATACCTGCGGGATTTCCAGCCAGCAACACTTTAACACGCAGAAAAGCGAAAGGCAAAGAAATTATCAACTGCGTCATCTGAGCAAGAACCAATAGCAGGCATTTGGCTTTCACGGTATCTTTTTTTCTCACCGGAAGCAAAGCGGTATAGTAAATATCATTTGTCTCCCGCCCATACATAAAGGTTATATATGGTCCAAGACAACCAAACATAAATACCATACCATATGGATACGCCGGGACAATAACCAGCACACCCAGCAGCGTAAATATAAACAGATTTGGGTGAGCTGCCAGTTTCAGTTCTTTGTATAAAAGATCAAACATTATAATTTCTCCTTTCTGTGCGTATCATAATTTCCTCCAATGTCAATTCACCTTTTTCCCCTGGCTCCTTCAGATACTGAAAGGACTTAATAAACTCGGATTTTTCTGCGCTTCTAAGAAGTCTGCCGTCCTTAATATAGGTTATATCGTCAGCACATTTTTCCAGATCGGATGTTATGTGGGTGGAATAAAGGATACTTCTTTCCCCGCTTTTAACCAACTGACGAAATAACCCTAATAAATCGTCCCGGAACACCGGATCCAAACCGCTGGTGGGTTCATCGAAAATTAATAGTCTTGCGCTATGGGACAGCGCCAGAGCAATCATATATTTAACCTTCATTCCCGATGAAAGTTCTTTTACCCGTTTTCGTGGATTCAGCGAGAAGGTTTTAAGATATCTTTGGTAGGCGTCCTCATCCCAGTTTTCATAAAATCTTTTCGTAACATCGGTAATATCCGACAGCCTTTTGTGCTTATAAAAATCAATCTCGCCCAAAACCACGCCGATATTCTGTTTACAGCTTTCTTCATTTTTTCTGAAATCCTGTCCGAACATTTCAATTGTTCCGGCATCGGGACATACCAAATTCAGAATGGATTTCAAAGTTGTGGTCTTTCCCGCCCCGTTCTTTCCGATTAAACCCATTATTCTGCCCTGTTTAAGCGAGAAAGTAATATCTTTTAATGTAAAATCCGTATAATGTTTAGTAAGCCCTCGCACATCCAGTACATCCATGCCTATCACTCCTCTTTACCCTTAAAAAAAGCATCTACAGCATGCCCGGTCATACTCAGAAGAGTATTACTGTCGATCAAAGCAATTCCCGCTGTTGAAGGGTTTGTGTCACCTAGTACAACCAAAGTGTCTCCTGGTTTAAGTTTAAAAGTTTCCCGGGCTTTTTTAGGCAAAACAATCTGACCTCTCTCGCCTAAAGTAACCGTGCCAAAGATATGTTTGTTCTTAGGCGGAATAGGCAAACCTTCACGTTCGGGATCATAACGCACCAGGTCGTTCAGTGATACATTATAGAGATCTGCCAAAGTTTCGCAGTTAAGAATATCGGGTAAGGAATCCCCGTTTTCCCATTTAGCCACTGCCTGCCGGCTAACACCTACACGCTCTGCAACTTCCTCCTGGGAAAGGCGGCTTTGATTTCGAAGATAACGAAGGTTTGCTGCAATATTGCTTTTCGGATTTTTCATATTTTTCATACCTCCCAATTAATATAATAATGCAGAAATTATCGAAGTTAAACCAACTAACGTAAACAATTTATGTTAGTTTTGGTTGCGCAAATAAATAGCCAAATGCAAGTATATATACTTAGGTATTATGGAAAAATGGCAAAAATAAGAAGACGCTGATTTTCTGCATCTTCCGATAATTTTGAAAATGTAATGGTTCTTTTATTCCTCAAAAGTTTATACTGCCGAACCAACTATATTTATTTCTATTATCTTTGCATGGCAGCATGCTTTAATATCATTAATTGTTTGCTGAAAAAGGCATGCAAATTTTTCATCTGTATTAATAACAACTTTTTCAATTTCGGTTTTCATAGACAGAGCATTTTCGGACTTATATTTCCGTGTATTATAGATAATTTCCTTCAGTTTTTCTCCAAAGAAGATAATCTCGCTATCAACAGTTTTGTCGGTTTCCCAGCACAGCTTATGCAGGGATATATTTTTCTCGTACTGTCTGAAAAAGCTCTGATAAATATATTCGGTAATATGGGGAACGAAAACAGCATACAGCTTCAAAAGATTCAGCGTACAATAATATAAAGCCCGTTGGCCGGACCTGCGCTGTTTGACTCCATGTTTTTCAGGCTGATACAAACGTTCTTTAACAATTTCAAGGTAATAATCACAAAAATCTTTCCAGAAAAATTCATCAATTTTTTGCCGTGCCGCTCCTGTTTCGTATTTGTTAAGAAAACTTTCAGCATCTGCCGTAGTCTGCTTACAACGCTCCATTATCCATCGGTCTATAGGCAAAAGCGTTACATCTGTATTTATATCAATGTCCTGCAGGTGAGATATTGCAAACCTTGATGCATTCCACAGCTTTGTAATAAATCTTTTTCCTGCATCCAGCTCATCAACCGAGAAAAATGTATCGGTTCCTAATTTTGTGCCTGCAGCCCAATACCTTATAACATCGGCAGAATAGTTATCAATAAGTTCATTCGATGATTGCTGTGAATTTGCCCTGGACTTGCTGAACTTCTCTCCTTTTTTGGCGAGAACAAAACCACAAATCATAATATCCTTCCATGGAATTTCGCCCGTATGGTAAAGGCTTTTTACTATAGTATAAAATGCCCAGGTACGTATAATCTCATGGGCCTGGGTTCTCATGCTCATTGGCAGGAGTCTGTCAGAGATATCGTTGTTTTCACCCCATCTGGCATTTATTTGGGGTGTGACCGATGATGTTGCCCATGTATCAAACACCGAGCTTTCAGGTATAAAATCATTACTTCCGCATGAGCATGGCTTACCCGGGTTTGTTTCAAGGGGGTTTACCGGCAGCATGTTTTCGTCTGCAATTATGGTATTGCCGCAGGCTTTGCAATACCATACCGGAATGGGAACACCAAAATAGCGCTGGCGTGATATGCACCAGTCCCACTTGAGATTTTCCACCCATGCTACATATCTGTTTTTCATATAAGCCGGATACCAGTTTATTTTGTCTGCTGCCTTTAAGAACAATTCCTTATTGGACAGAATATCAATGTACCACTGTTTGGAAAGTATTATCTCTACATCCCTGCCACAGCGTTCATGCACAGCTACGGTATGAGTAATTTTTTTAGATTCATGTAATAGTGCATTCTCTGATAAGATCTTAATAATCTGCGCTCTGGCCTCCAAAACATCCAATCCACCGATTAGCGGAACGCTTTTCTCTATTCTGCCTTCGGGCATAATAATTTTTCTGTAAGGCAGTTTATACGACATATACCATTCCGCATCGGTGCTGTCACCGAAGGTGGCACACATAACAACCCCAGTCCCTTTGTCAATATCAACTTTGTCATCTTCTAAAACGGGTATTTGATAATCATACAAAGGAACGGTTGCACTTTCCCCAATGAACTTCCTGTACCTTATATCCTTCGGGTTTACAAAAAGGCATACACAACCATAAAGCAATTCGGGTCTTGTTGTTGCTACTATCAAATCTTCATTGCCTGTTTTAAATATTATATAATTGAAAACTGTTTCTTTTTCAACAGCCTCTAATTCGGCCTGGGCAATTGATGTCTGACATTCGGTACACCAAAGAACGGGTGACTCCTTGATATATGCCTTTTGTTCTTTAATTAATCTTATGAAAGACCTTTGTGATATCCGCTGAGCCATAGGGTTAATGGTTTCATATTGGAGCGACCAGTCAACCGAAAAGCCTAAAGACTGCCATATGTCCTTAAATTCCTTTTCATACTTTTCAGTGGTTGCAATACACTTTTTAATAAATTCACTCCTGTGCATATTTCTGGCAATGATACCCTCTTCCTTTTCAACAAGTCTTTCTGTAGGCAGGCCGTTATCGTCAAAACCAAAGGGATAGAAAACATTATATCCCTGCATACGTTTGAAGCGTGCAATCATTTCAGCCTGAGTATAGGAGAATATGTGTCCGATGTGCAGACTTCCGCTAACTGTTGGCGGTGGCGTGTCAATCGAATATATTTCACTGTGGCTTTCAGGATCAAAACTATAAATATCGTTGTCTTCCCAAAAGCTTTGTATCTTTTTTTCCACCTGTCTGAAGTCATATTTGCTCTGCATGGCAATACCTCCCAGATTCAACGAACACAAAACAAAAAGTTCGCCGTAAGCTTTTATTGCTTAGGGCGAACTATATGATCCGCGGTACCACCTAAATTCAGATATGACTATCTGCACTCTGCCAATATGGGATAATTAATTAAATTATCCGATATTGCTTTCCTTTTAACGGTGGAAATTCCCGTTGAAGCCTACTGGGATAATATCCTTTCGGTTCACAGCTCAAAGGCTACTTCTATACTTCCGTCACGAAGATTTACACCGGCCATCTTCTCTCTTTGCTTCGGAAAAGCATATACTACTCCTTATCATCGCCATTTTGTCCGTGTTCGTTTTTGCTTTATATAATATTATTTTATAATGCTAATAAAGTCAATATTTTCAATAAGTTTTTTCAGTAATTTAGAGATGCTCTTCCATCTTTTCTGCCGCTTTCATTTCACAATCATGGGAATCTTTTAATAAACCAATGATTTGCTTTCTTACATTCCCGGCGCTAATATCTTCACTTCTTTTTAAATTAAAAGCTTTTATCCAGTTTTCATAAACCCTTTTATAGATATTTGCCAAATCATTCGAACGTACTTTTTCAAAATACTTAAATGCATATAATTTCAGTGCACCATATGTTCCTAAATAGTATTCCATGTTCCATGACAGATCCAATGAGAACTTTTCATCAAAGAAAGCCATCAAAGCAGGGTAAGCTTCAAGGCCTGCCTTGTTCTCACACCATTCCTTTCCCCTCAGATGGGATACTGCAATTTTTAATGTATCATAATATATGTCTTCCTGAGACTTGTCTGATTTACCCACCACTGTTAATACTGATAAGATTGGTATTTCTCTTTTCCCTAAAGTGTCATAAGAGATTTTTAAGTACTGGCCTTGAACAGAAAGGGCTTCAAAAGACCTATCCTCATCGTTATATCCAATAATCAGCCCCCATTCAGGTACACCTGTGTCCCATGAAATAGCAGGTATTCCGTTGTTTATTGATTTCTTAATAGTTTCAATGGCTTTCTCTCTGCGCTCTTTTTCAATATCGTCCTGTTCCCAGTACCTCCCTACATAGTCACATATAATTCCGCCATTTTCCACCCATTTCTTTTGCGATTCAAAATCCCATATACTTGTGGCACTCTGGCATAGACCATTAGAGTCTACCCACATCCTGAATGCAAATCCACTAGTGGCAATAATGTCTTCAGACAAATTCGAATATGGACTGTTTTTTACAGCTGCTGATAATGATTTTGCGAATGAAAACAGAAATCCGGTTTTGTCTTCAATACCGCTCCAGTCAACGTTCAATTTTTTCATTAAAATCACCTCTTTTTAATTATTGGTATAAAGATTTTTTCCTGAAAACTCCTGCTTTCTTCATTGTAAACTTCAAACTCAGGAGTATTTCTTCTAAGATAGTCGCTATTTGGAAGCCACACTTCCGAGATAAATTGCCATGTCCTATGTATTGAATTTACAAAACCATAAGCGTTAGATGGCGGAGTTGTAAATACTGCATACATTCCCCCGGGAATGGTGATGTTAATTGTACCACTGAGATCACCCCTGGCATGTTCCGTACGAACACCTACATAGTAGTTAAGCTTTCCATTATATTCTGACACTCCATAGTCGAAACACACTTCTCCTCCTGTTAGTTTTCTTGACAGTTTTCTGCAATTGTACTTGTTCCAAAAATGTGGAGGATAGTCCTCATCGCTCTTATAAACAGTCAGAGAAAAAGACTCAATCTGAACTATTTCGGGAGTAATATTTAATGGTTTTACGTCAAGACACAATTTTTCATATAGTTTCAGGCTGTTTTTTATCGATTTATACTCACCGGGAAGAATATGATGTTCTGTTTTAAATGCTCTTATAAAATTCTCCCTGGAATTGAACCCATATTCAAAAGCAATATCCGATAAATATTTTCCATCAGTTATATTTTTTATTATTTCAGTTAGCCTGCGTTTCCTTATGTAATCAGCCGGTGTAAGTCCGGTCGCTTCCTTAAAAATGCGTAAGAAGTGATAAAGTGAATAGCCTGATGCTTTGGCACAATCAGATAAATTAATGTCGTATTTTAAATTTTCCTCAATAAAATCAATTGCTTTTTGAATATGTTCTTTATATTCCATCTCACAACCACCTAACCTTAGCATACCAAATATGGTTTCAGAACGATTGATAAAAATTGCTGTTATTTGTATTTTTACTTATTATTTAAAAAAAGTAAATGAAAAAGCCAACCTGAACATAATATTTCAGTTGGCTTTATATTGCGTAATTTTTTAAGGTGGTCAAATCAATAATGCACTCTATATCAAAAATAAATTTCTTGTATGAACACTAGAATCCAAAGTATGTTATAAAAAGACCGGCTATTACAGCGGAACCAATGGTGCTGGCAACAATTGGGCCCATGGCATGCATTAACAGGTAATTTTCAGGATTGTACTCCTGTCCCAGCTTTTGAGAGACGCGCGCAGCCATTGGCATGGCAGAGACACCTGAATTACCAATCAAAGGATTTACCTTTCCTCCGGTTATTTTACATAAAAGCTTTGCTATAAGCACACCACCCACAGTACCAAAGGCGAAAGCAAACAAGCCCAGACAAATAATCAGAATTGTTTGTACGTTCAGAATCCTATCTGCTGTGGCTGTTGCACCTATTGAAACCCCGATTAATATTGTTAATACGTTCAGCAGGTGGTTTTGCAGTGTACGAACATAACGATCTGTAACACCACTTTCTCTAATCAGATTACCCAGCATCAGCATGGATATTAATGTACCTGCTGCAGGTACCAATACTAAGGTTGCAATAGTAATACCAAACGCAAAAGCAATTTTCTGACGCCTGGTTACTGTTTTTTCTGCAGGAGGCATTAAAACAACTCTTTCCTTTTTGGTGGTAAGAGCCCTCATAATCGGTGGTTGAATGAGAGGAACCAATGCCATATAGGAATAGGCCGCTATAGTAATAACAGGCAGTAAGTCGGGTGCCAGAATACCTGCAGTATAAATTGAAGTTGGCCCGTCTGAACTACCAATCATTCCAATTGCTGCAGCCTCCTGCAAGCTAAAAGGCGTAAGCCCTGGAATAAGACGACCAATCAGCAAGGCTCCACCCATGGCAGCAAAAATTCCCAGCTGACCTCCCAACCCAATAAGTGCACTCTTTGGCGAAGAGATCAGCGGACCAAAATCGGTCATAGCTCCAATACATAAAAAAATCATGGGCGGGTAAATACCCAGTTCTATACCCTTATACAGATAATAAATCAAACCGCCTTCATCATAAGCAGAAAGACCTGCCAGTGGAATGTTTGCAATCAGCATACCGAATGACAGAGGCAGAAGCAGCAATGGCTCATATTTTTTTACTATAGCAAGGTAAGCCAGTAATAAGGCAAGCAAAACCATAACTATCTCAGGTAAGCCCATTCCTGACAGGCTAAAACCCTGAGATTGCAACTCAAAAGATTCCAAATCTTATCCAACTCCTTTTGTATTTTACATTCTTATATAACCGTCATGAACAATAATTGCATCAAGCTTTCTACCTGCTTTACACATAGGGCATTCATCCGGGTTATAAATCTGGTAATTAGGTATGTCCTCATTTGTAAACATAGCGTGGATTTTATGTTCATGTTTTTCGGGACATGCGTTAAACAATGCTGATATCCCAACTATATTGCCACCGTAATAGGAAAGGCACTCCAATGCACTGTACAAAGTGATTCCGCTGGATATGGAGGACACAAGTAAAACTATGTTTCGATTTACAATCAACTCCTGTGTATTGCTCTGAAAAATCAATTTTCTATGAACATTACTAATTGGGGTCACCACATGGATCTCTCTGTCGCTGTTTACAACCGATGTTCCTTCTTGCAAAAGTTCTCCTGCCAAATATGCTCCAATTACTTCGGTTCCTTCCATGCACACAATGGTATCCACGAGTGTAGTGGTCAAATACGGCAATGCCAATTCTATTGCCACCTCTTTAGCTATAGATGCGTTGGTTTTCAAATTGTCCAGATCAAGATAATTATTGGTATGAAAATGATTGGTAGTAAAGTGACCTGGAATTACACTCATACTTATTGACGGATTTTTTGGTAATGTTACAGTAAAGGCTCTGTTTTTCATTACTACTACTCCTCCTCCCTAAATAAACTTTATTTTACTAATACCACGCTTATTACTATTTTTGAACAGTGCATTTTTCAATCTTCAGTTCCTGTATATACCTTCGTTGCGCTGAGTATGAAACGTCAATCAGGGTTTATTTAAGTTTATTATAACACAGGACTGTCCTCTGCCACTATTATTTTACATTGAGATGAGTCTTCCTGTTTATTCCTGTAAAATAAAGCTGTTGCCAGGATCCCCAACAACAATAATGCAATGCTTAATACGAAGGGCAATATTTTAGAAATATCACTCAATACCCCTCCTATGTACCCAAATGGGATACTTACCAGCATTACCGCCGTTTGAAGCAGGGACATAATTACCGAACGTTCTTCGGGGTCAGCATGAATAGCAACAAGAGATTCTCTAAGAGTATTCAGAACAGCCATTCCCAGCGCCTCAAAAATTAAGGAAACCGATAGTATTACATATCCCCACACACTGGTGCCTGTAATGGAAATAAGCAGTATACAGCTGATTATGGAGCTGATGAATCCACCATACAACGGCAATTTCAGCTTGGTTTGGTCAATCTTTGATATTATCGTAAAGAATAACACAATTGATATTATACTTTTCGCCATGGGAAAGATGGGCAACAAAGTATCGGGAATACCTATCCTGCGGGATGCTATAATCTGCCAGAAGGTCATTCCTATCATGGCTACTATTTCAACTAAAATACTGGTAATTATAGCAAATATTGTGCCTTTAGAATTCAGTATCTTTTTTACTGCGCTTTTATAACCCCTCAGCATCTCACCAAAAGACATATTCTTTGTTGCATCACGCCTAATCTTTCCAACTTCGGTTTCGGTTGACAGCTTATATAGAATTATAAGTTTTGCAGTCATAATAATAAAAGCATTTATATAAAGTATTCTTATAGCCGGTACCAGTGTTAACCTGGCCACAAGAATTGAAGATATGGGCGCAAACAGTGCCGAAAGATTACCAAAAATTATAACCCAGGAATATATTAGAGTTATTTTATCTTTTGGCGCGTCCTCTATCAGTAAACAGTCCCAGGATACCGTAGTTATCTTCATCATGCCATTAAAAAGCGCAGCCACAACAAAAAACCAAAATCCCTGGCTAAATGCCCATATAAGACAGGGAATACTCCAGGCCAGAAAATCAAATACCATGGTACTCTTCCTGCGACCCATTTTATCTATAAGAGCACCGGATAAAAATGCAAAAATCATTTGAGAAAACATGTAAATTGATGTGATAATGCCCACCTGTATGTCGTTTAAACCGAATGCAAGCATATACACTGTTGCGTAGGGAAGGCAAAGATTCATGGAAAGCCCCCACATAGGTTCAGTATAGACACAGGCACGGGGATTGCCACGCAACTCAAAAAGAGTCCGCAATAATTGGTTTTTTTGCAAAATCTTTTTCATTCCAGTTATTCCTCTCAGGTTGTCCCCCTTTATCTTTTTTTATTATAAGCCATCAATTGCTGCAGAGTTGAAGGGGTGCAGATTCCCTTTGCAGATATGGCTGAGCAAAACTTTGCATTTTTCTTAAAGAACTAATATGCAGTTTAGAAGTATATGCTCTTAATATAACAATAAAGATTAATAGTTTTGGTAAAATGAACCATCTAAATTTTTAAAGCCCGCACGATATTAACATTATCCTTAACAAAAATCAACAAGCAATTTTTACTGGTTTTTTGCCAAGAAACAGCCTGAATTTGGTTATTTCTGCGCAAACAATGTAAAGTCCAATCCCTGTAAATAAAAAAGCCATCTCTTTGTAAGATGACTTTCTCTAAAATTAGCTTACTAGATTGGCTGCCAATATCAACCCATTGTTTTAACCCTTATCTTTCATTCTTTTTTGGACGAAATCTATAAATGCATTAGTCTGTTCTTCAAGATAGGGATAACTTATATTTAATGATAGCTTACCCTGATTGTCTAACTGTTCCATGGCGTTAGGTATAGTAACCCGAGGCACATTCATAACATCCATATTCAAAAAGCTTATAAGTGTTACCAAATGGTCCTGAGCAATACCCGTTCCAGATATACCAGGAGATATGCCGCTTACTGCAGCGGGTTTTCCATCAAGTACCTGTGGTTCATTATCACTGATCGGACGGGATAACCAATCAATAAGATTCTTAAGTACTCCAGAGAAAAAATGGTTATACTCGGGAGAGAAAAACCAGATTCCGTCTGCAAGTTTCACCTTTTCACGCACACGCTTAACAGCATCAGGCGCCGGAAATTCAATATCCTCATTCATTAAAGGTACATCCTGGTACTCAAGCAGTTCAAAATCAGCCCGCTCTCCAATTATCTCCTTGGCAGCCAGGGCTAATTGGCGGTTAAGAGAATCTTTTCGCAACGAGCCTGCAATGGCAAGTATTTTAATCTTTTTCAATGTATCAACTCCTTTAAACATCTGTGCATCCTGTATTGTAGAAATTATTAAATCTGCTCTATGCATTTAATATAAACCTGTTACTTTTATATTTATTCCACAAAAGGAGACTTTTAAAAATAATTATAATCCGTCCATTCTTGTAAATACTGTTCTAATGTAGGCGGTTTACACTTTTATTCGGCTTATGATATTATATAAAGCAGCAAATTTCATTTGGAGGGACCATGAAGAAACTGCTAACTTTCATTAACGGTTACAGAAAAGAGGCTGTTATGGCTCCTCTTTTCAAAATGCTTGAAGCATTACTTGAGCTGTTTGTACCGGTAATTGTAAAAAGAATAATAGATATAGGTATTGCCACATCTGATACAATGTACATTCTCAAAATGTGTGGAGTACTTTTTTTATTGGCCTTGGTAGGACTTATATTTTCTATTACAGCTCAGTATTTTTCCGCAAAAGCGGCTGTAGGCACCTCAACAAGGCTCAGATATTCTCTTTTTGAGCATATAGGTACGCTGTCATATCCCGACATAGATACCTTGGGTACATCGGGGCTTATTACCCGCATGACAAGTGATGTAAATCAGGTGCAAAACGGCATAAATCTTACTTTAAGACTTTTGCTGCGCTCTCCCTTCGTTGTTTTTGGTGCAATGATTATGGCTTTTACCGTTGATAAAGTATCGGCGGTAACATTTGCAGTAACAATACCTGTGCTTTCTGTGGTTGTTTTTGCTGTAATGCTGTCCTCAATGCCTCTATACAGGCTTGTACAGAAAAGGCTTGATAAGGTGCTTTCGTCCACACGCAGTGCACTTAACGGTGTGAGGGTAATAAGAGCATTCGGCAGAGAACAGGAAGAAATAAAGGAGTTCGAACAAATAAACTCGGAACTTAACCTGGCTTCCCGTAAAGCAGGGAGAATATCGACGCTGCTGAACCCTGTAACATATGTTCTGGTGAACATTGCTGTAATAGTGCTTATATATGTGGGGGCATTACGCGTTGACAGCGGTATTATAACAAAAGGCTCTGTAGTGGCGCTGTATAACTATATGTCTCAGATACTGGTTGAGCTTGTAAAACTTGCAAACCTTATTATTAATATATCAAGGGCTGTGGCCTCTTCAAAGCGCATTGAGGCAGTTTTTGCCGTAAAACCCACAGTAACTTTCCCCGAAAAGGGCGCCAAACCCGACATGACTTCGGATATAGCGGTCTGCTTCAAAAATGTGCGTTTTACTTATCCATCATCCTCTGCCGCTGCAATTGCAGATGTCAGTTTCAGTGTTAAAAAGGGTGAGCGTATAGGCATAATTGGTGCAACGGGTTCAGGAAAGACTACCATTATTAATCTGATACCCCGTTTTTATGATCCCGACAGTGGCGAAGTTCTTCTTTTGGGCAG
>Ga0209537_1000322_pt1 | contig 58638 bp, 63 predicted proteins | sample BioPla4DNA1_FD_187698 | JGI IMG/M metagenome (GOLD analysis project Ga0209537, IMG submission 187698) | Biogas fermentation microbial communities from Germany - Plant 4 DNA1 (SPAdes) (version 2) | ecosystem: Engineered > Bioreactor > Anaerobic > Digestate | place: Bielefeld, North... | reverse complement strand
CTGAGCCAGGATCAAACTCTCACTAAAAAGTTTAATCTGTCTCAAATTACTTTGAGTTAATCTTAGACGTTCAAAAGAATTGCTGGTTTTGTTATACTTAATATTCTGTTCAATTTTCAAAGACCAAATCAAACTCTCATTTGATTTTCTTTATCGCCCTCAAGCGACTTTCTAATACTATCATCTAAAACTACAATTGTCAACTTAATTTTTTAAGTTTAATCAGCTTTAGTTTGGCTTGTCCCTTGCGGAACGTTTATTATCTTAACATCAAACTTTTTCTTTATTCACAATTAAATAATATAATTTTATAAATTATATTTATATTTCTTTAATATTCTTCTTTTTTCTACAAAATTCTTATATTGATACGCTAGGAACAGTTATTAATTAATATAATATTCTTTATAAAAAAGAAAGCCTATTTATATAGGCTTTCTAAAAAATAATTAATTATCTTCTCTTTTTTAATTCTACTTTTATCGCATCTGCAACAAACTGTACATTAGTTCCTACTATAACTTGAATGTTTTTCTTTCCAGGTCTCATTATACCCTTAGCTCCAAGTCTAGTTAAGTCACTATCTTTAATTATTTCATTATCCTTAACTCCTAATCTTAATCTAGTAACACAGTTGTCTACAGATACTATATTGTCATATCCACCTAATGCATTAATATACTTAACAGCTAATTCACTCATATCTCCTGTGATAAATTCATTTTCTTCAAATTCATCCTCATCTTCTCTACCAGGAGTCTTTAAGTTAAATGCCGTAATTACAATTCTAAATACTACATAGTATATAACACCAAATGCTAATCCAATTGGTATTAGCCATAATGGATTTACTGCCATTGGAGCTTGGAAACTTAAAAACCAATCAACAAAACCTGCACTAAAGTTAAATCCTGCTCTTACTGGTAATAGTGTAGTAATAACTGCTGAAACTCCTGTTAAAAGAGCATGCACTACATATAGGCCTGGTGCTAAGAACATAAATGCAAATTCTAATGGTTCTGTAACTCCTGTAAAGAATGAAGATAAAGCAGCAGCTAATAATAGACCAAAAACGCCTTTCTTTCTATTATCTTTTGCAGTATGATACATTGCTAATGCTGCTCCTGGTAAACCAAACATCATAACTGGGAAGAAGCCAGTCATATACATTCCTGTTTGACCCTTAATACCTTCTCCTATTGTTCCCCAGAAGTTTCCTATATCATTAATTCCTGCAACATCAAACCAGAATACTGAATTTAATGCATGGTGTAAACCAGTAGGAATTAATAATCTATTAAAGAATGCATATAAACCTGATCCAATTGCTCCTGTAGAAACAATTGCCTTACCAAATGCTACTAGTGCTCCATAAACTACTGGCCATACAAAGAATAATACAAGTGATGCTAATAATGATGCTAAAGCTGTCATTATAGCAACGGATCTCTTACCACTAAAAAAACCTAAAGCATCTGGCAGCTTAGTATTTTTAAATTTATTATAGCAAGCTGCACCAATTAAACCTGAAATTATTCCAATAAATTGAGTTTGAGTTTTTGAGAATGCTGCTGGAACCTCAGCTGCATCAATTCCCTTAAACATAGCAACTGCACCTGTGCTTAGTAATGTTGTAATTACAAGCCATGAAACTAACCCTGCAAGGCCTGCTGTTCCATCATTATCATCAGACATACCAACACCAACACCTATAGCAAATAATATAGCCATATTATCGATTAAGGCTCCACCAGCCTTTAATAAAAATGCTGAAACAATACTGTTAGCCCCCCATCCTGTTGGGTCAAGCCAGTAACCAATACCCATTAAAATACTTGCAACGGGTAAAGCTGCTACTGGAAGCATTAAAGATTTTCCTAGTCTTTGAAGATACTTCATCATAAAATAATTCCTCCCTTTTTATTAATACAATTTTTGACGTATATTATATATAATTCCATAAATAAACAACAAAAAAAGCCAAAAAGGAATTAGGTGCATTTAATTCCTTCTTGGCTCATGCTCAACCGTATTGATTACACGCCAAAATTCGTATTTTTAATTTACATACTAATAATAACATCTTATGATAAGGTTTTCAAGACTTATTTCATGTCATTATGCTAATTTTTCTTAACATATCTTCAATTTTCTCAAAATATCTGTATATTCTTATATATTTTAAATTATTTTTCTATTAATTTATTGACAAATCATTGTTTATATATAATAATTTAATATAGACGTGTTACTGTTTAATCAGGCATGAGTCCAACAAATTAACTTTTTTAGGACTTATGCCTTTTGTTTTTTAAGTTATCAATTTAATTATGGTATTTATTTTTACTATAATATAAATACTATAATTAGCATAATAAAAATTTGTACTAGAAAGGATGTGGATTCCTGAATATATTCAGGATATATTATGTTTGATTTTTTAAAGAAAATTTTCAAAACAGATTCTTCAACAACAAATGAAGTTGTAGCTAATCCTAATACACTTGTAGCTCCTGTTTCTGGTAAGGCTATTCCTTTATCAGAAGTTCCAGATCCAGTTTTCGCTGAAAAATTAGCAGGTGATGGAATGGCTATAGTTGCAGAAGGAGATACTGTTGTAGCTCCAGCTGACGGTGTACTTACTTTAGTTTTCAAGACTAAACATGCTTTTGCTATGACATTAGACAACGGTCTTGAATTACTTGTTCACATTGGATTAGAAACTGTTTCTCTTGAAGGAGAAGGTTTTGAACAATTAGCTGAACAAGGTGCTAGAGTTAAAGCCGGTACACCAATAATGAAAATAGATAGAGAGCTTATTAAGAGTAAAGGATTATCTTTAGCTACTCCAGTTTTAATAACTAATGTTGATGCTGCAAAATCAATAACTCCTGTTGAAAGTGGAGATGTTGTTGCTGGTAAAACAGAAGTAATAAGATTTGAAGTTTAATAAACATAAAAATCAGCCTAAAATTAGGCTGATTTTTTATTTGCTTAATGAAACTTTAAATCTTTCTATGTGCATTGCTAAATATGCTATCTCGTCTTCGGAAATATTATCTATCTCTAATATTTTACAAATTATTTTGCCTACCTCAGATGCTATCTTATAAGATAATCTATATCTTTTCCTAATAACATCTATTAAATCATTTTTTATTGGAGAATTTGTCATGATTCTTTCAATAGTAAATCTTATATGTGTTAAAAATCTTGCATAATCTAAAGATTTCTTATTTATTTTTACCTTTAATCTTTTTTCTACATGTTGAACTATAGCATTACTTAAATAACTGGATTTAATTGTAGTTGATAACTTTCCATTATTTCTTGCCGAATGAATATGAAGTGTGATAAAACCCTTTTCTCCTTCAGGTATTTCTATTTGTAACTCTTTTTTAATTCTATCAGAAATTTTTTGAGAAAGTTGAAATTCTTGAGGATATAATGTTTGTATCTCAACTAAAAATGGATTTTGTATTTCCTCATTATTTTTTAATCTTTTTATTGCATAATATAAGTGATCAACTAAGCTTATATGAATATTTTCACTAAGTTCTTCTCCTAACTCATCTACAATTTCTGCAATTACTTCTTCAACTATTACTATTAAATCGCTATCTACCCTATTTACAATTTCATTAAAATTCCTTTGATTATCTTCATTTTCAATAATAAAAATCTTCTCTACTACAGTGCCTTTTTTTATAATTTCTCCAGGTTTTTTTCCAAATCCTATTCCTTTTTGAAATAATATTTTTTCCCTCTCATCTTCTTTTACCAATAAAATATTATTATTAAAAGATTTTATCACTTCCGAATCACTATTTAATACAATATTCTTCATATTTCCTTCCTCACATAATATTATTTGCCTAAAATTTATCTAATCTAATATTTTATAAAATGTTAAATGATCTCTCCAAGCCCCATTTATGAATAAATATTTTTCATTTAAGCCTATTTCTTTAAAACCACAAGATATTAATACACCCTTTGATCTTTCATTATCAACTAATACAGAAGCTTCAATTCTATGTAAATCTAATTCTTCCTTTGCATATTTTGCAACAAGCATTACAGCTTCCTTCATATAACCTTTTCCTTGAAAATCCTTATCTATTGAATATCCTATAATTCCACTTTTAAAAACACCATTTACTATATTTGATAACTTTATTTTACCTATTAAATAACTATCTTTATAAATTCCAAAATCATAAGCTGATCCATTCATCAATTGTCTATAACTTTCTAACAACATAGATTTATGAGTTTCATAAGTATAGAAGCTTTTGTCTCTTAAAGGTTCATAAGGTCTTAAATGTTCTTCATTCCTTATATAATAATCCAATAAATCCTTTGCAGCATCTGGTGTGAAGTTTCTTACATTTATATTTCTTCCTTTCAAATCTATTAAAAATCTTCTATTTATATCACTATATTCAATTCTATTTATTCCAAAACTTAATTCATCTAAAAATATTCCATTTGCAAAAAGATTTTCTGTAAATATTCCCTCTAAAGTAAATCCTAAATCTAAAAAGGCTCTATAATCTATATTCTCATTTACATATATATTAACTTTATATATATCATTATCCTTAAATATAGCTTTTAAAATACTCTCTATTGTTTCTCTTAACAAATCATATTTATTTTCTCTATAAAACTTAAATTTAACTGTACACTTTTTATTATCCCTATCAAACTCTATTATTGTAAATCTACCTATAAATATATTATTAATATCCTTTACAATATAATCACTTAAGGTTCCCTTAACCAATTCTATAGTTACTGTTTTGTTATCATTCATATGTTTTCTCCTCAGAATATACTTATAAACCTATTATACATATAAATTATATCCTTTTACAATATTACACATTATTTATAAATAACCTTCATATAATTAATAAGAACTTTAAGAGGTGTTTTCTAATGCTATCTAAAATAAATAAAACAAAAAAGTTTTTTAAAAAAATAATTTTTCGAATTATTATTATGTTATTATTTTTTATTTTAATAAATTCTTTTTTACAAGGTAAGTTTAGAAAATATAAGGCGGATACTCCTTCGTTTAATAATATAAGCTATATTTCTGAAGAAAGTTTAATAAGGAAAATTAATGGGGTTAATAAATTAATAACCTTAGAATTAGAACTTTCACAAATAGTAACAATAGATAAAAGCATTGGTAATTTAGATTTACTTAAAAAGTACAAAAGAATAAATTTTTTTGCTGATTGTTCTTATTATATAGATTTATCTATAATAAAAGAAGAGGATATTATAATAAATCAAGAAAAAAAACTCTTATTTTTAACTGTTCCAAAACCAAAAATATATAATATTTCGATTAATGAAGATAAAACTATATTTGAAGCATCACAAAATGGTTTTCTTAGATTTGGAGAAATAAAATTATCTACAGAAGAATTTAACTCCCTTCAAGATGAAGTTCTTACTAATTTTGAAGAAAAGCTTAAAGGCAATGAAATATATCAAGAAGCATTGAATAAAAGTAAAATATCACTGGAAAACTTTTTATTAAGTTTAATAAAAGAAGATCTAGAAATTAAAATATACTTCAAATAAATATTTACTAAATAGTTTTTAAGAGTATAATATATTTAAATCATTTTAAATCTACATTTAAAGGAGATGAGCAAATGAAAAAAATAGTTCTAGCTGGTGGCTGTTTTTGGGGAGTTGAAGAATTTTTATCAAGAATTCCAGGCGTTATAGAAACAGAAGTAGGCTATTCTAATGGAAGAACAAAGAATCCTACTTATGAAGAGGTTTGTAATAACAATACATATTTTGCTGAAACTTGCTTAGTAACTTATGATGAAAATATAGTATCTCTAGAAAAAATTCTTAAAGAATACTGGTCAATTATAGATCCAACTACACTAAATAAACAAGGCAATGATGTTGGAAGTCAATATAGAACAGGAATTTATTATTTAGATGATGATGATTTAGATATTATATTAAAAAGCAAAGAAGAAGAGCAGAAAAAATATGAAAAAAGAATTGTAACTGAAGTTAAGCCTCTTGTTAATTATTATAAAGCTGAAGAATATCATCAAAAATATCTAAAGAAAAATCCTAATGGATATTGTCATATAAAATTATAATTTCTACTATTTGTATTTTAAAATTTTTACATATTATTTGAAGTTTTAATTTTAATATATTAACATATAAATCTATTTATATTTATATAAAAAGAACTCTATTATCTATAATTAATATAGTTTAATAGAGTTCCCTTTTTATTATAATTATTTATGGTTACTTATTCTTTCTATTGTACAAGAATAATTGAGTAAGAAATCCTGTCAAACCGGCTAACATAACGCACAAACCTTGAATTCCAATATGTTTTTGACCTATAATTATCATTCCTAAAAATATTATAAAAGCAATAATATTAATAGTAATTTTTGCCGCTGTACTCATAGACTACATCTCCATCCATCTGATTTCACCAGGTTCTAAAGTGACTTCAACTCTATTTCCTTCACCATCATAGACATTTGTAACCTGTTCTTTATCTGTGTTATTTAAAATAGCATATTTCTTTATGCTTGGATACGCATGTACTTCGCAATATAAGTTGTCTGCATACCATTTCTTAAATTCATCTTCTTTATGTGCTGAATAATATAAAGCTCTCATTAATATTCGAGTATTTTGCTCAGAATATGGAAGTCCTGCAATGTAAACACATCTTCCCTTTCCATAATCATTGCTTGCCATATTAACTTCTCCATTGCTATAAGCAATTATTTGTGTAGATGACTTTATAGCATAAATATTTTTCATTCCTTCACCAAAATCATAATCTTCTACTATATCTTCTGTAATAAAGTGTTTTTCTACTGGTGTATGGAAATACTTATCAGTGTGTAATGTAAAATCTAATTCTTTATCTACTCCAAATGCATCTGCTAATTGGAAGAAACGACCGCCATGTTCAACAGCTGTTGGTTCACCAACTCCAACAAATCCTCCACCGTTATAAATCCATTCACGTATAGTTGATACAAATTCAGGATCCTTCCAAATATCTCCACCAGAGAATGCTGTATGAGCATCTCCAGCATTTATTATTACATCAATATCTTTTGGAATACCATTCTGTTTTATATCATCAAAGCTAATAAATGTTACATCTACGCTGGCTCCACTTAGTGCATCTAAAATTCCATTGTAAGAATAAATTTGCTTGCAGTATAAAGCATGAGCAACCATATAAGCATGCCAACTTCTTAATTTTCCCCAGCTATTTAATATTGCTACCTTTAATCCACAATATGGAGTTACTCCATTAATAGTATCATAAATTTCTCTAAATTCATCGCAAACCTTTTCTATATAATCAACAAATTTAGGGAATTTATAAGCCAGGCTTGGATATCCACCATATCCTATACGATCTACTGGTTTTCTCATAATAGCACGTCTTGCACCTAACCAATTTTCTGTAGCTTCTATAGTTGGGTCATTTCCTTCACGGAAAACATCTGGGAAGAAATATGGTAAAAACCTACCTTCTCTATATTTTACTCCTGGAATATCAGCTATTAAACGAAGAGTAGCTCCTCCTCCAACACTTCCTACAACTGCGTCTAAACCTATTTCCGGAAAATATTTACCATATGGTTCAGTACCTATCCAGTTATCTCCAAGGAACATCATTGCTTCTTTTCCTGCTTCATGCGTTAAATCTACAAGTTCCTTTGCCATTTTAGCAACAAATCTTTGAGTAAAATCCATATAGTCTAAATATTCCTTTGTAGGAACACAAAAGCTTGAATTATAATATCCATTTTGTACAAATACTTCTGGACGTAATCTATATCCATATTCTTTTTCAAAAGCTAAAATTGCTTCTGTAGATACACTTGCTCCATATCCACACCAGTCTACAAACTTTTCTTTACCTAAGTTATTGAATATTAATGTAAAGTGATAAAAGAATGTTGTAAAACGTACAACATCTGTATCTGGATTGTCCTTTACCCATTGTTTTAAATATTCAACAACATATTTATTTGCATTTTCTTTTCTTACATCAAAAGGTATATCATGAGGAACTTTATCCCCCCAATTATTTGTAATATAGTTATACATTTGCGTTGGATCCCATATTAAATATGCAAGGAAAGAAACTGTATATTCATGGAAAGGAGTGCATCCCTTTACTATAACTACATCCCTATCTTTATCATATTCCCAATTCTCAACTGGAATAACTTCATTAGCAGTTCTATCTATAACTTCCCACCATTCCTTTGGATCATGAATATAATCAGCTTTTACTTGTTGATCAAAATAAGTATCTAAGAAACTTATTTCTATTGTATCGGATGTTGCTAATACATATTGACTCATTAAATAAGCTTGTTGACATTCATCCATATGTTTTTCTGCAAAATCATTATGATGACGTGCAACAAAATATGTTGTATAAATCTTTGCTTCTAACTTTTTAATATCATCACTAAGTTTTGTTCCATCGCTATCACGAATAGCATCTGCACCCCAACGAGATAATAATTCTTTTGTCTCCTTAAGAAAATTACTTTCATTCGGTAACGTTACTCTACCTTTAGTCTTTGCCATAATAATATACTCCTCCTAATTTTTCACCTAATCTATAATCTATTAATCTTTTAATCCTCCAAGACTCATACCTTGTGTAAGTTTCTTTTGTAATAAAATATATAAAATTAACGTAGGCAACATTACAATTACTAAACCTGCATACATAATTCCATAATTTGTTGCTGTTTTTTCAACTGCCATTAAATTTTGTAGTCCTACTGGTAATGTCTTATTTCTTGTAGTCATTAATGTAAATGCAATAATATATTCATTCCAAAATGCTAGAAAATTAAATAATATAACTGTTATAACACTTGGTCTAGCCATAGGAATCATTATTTTAATCATTGTTTTAAAATATCCACAGCCATCAATTAAAGCAGCTTCTTCATAAGCCTTTGGCAATGTTTTAAAATAACCTGTCAGCAAATAAATTGTAAATGGTAAGGCAGTTGATGCATAAACTAAAGCTAATATAAATCTATTGTTTAAGAAAAACTTAACACCAAATATTTTATTAGCTGAACTCAACATTAAAAATATTGGAACTACAATATAATTAACATTAATAAATAACCCTGCCATAAATCCAGTACTTATAAACTTTTTACCTTTAAAATTAAATCTTGCTAAACAATAAGATGCTGGCAATGCAACTATTAATAATAATACAAGTGCTAAGGCAGTAACAATTACGGAATTCAATAAATATTCACCCATTTTGCCTTTCCAAAAGCAATAACAAAGTTTTCCCAAATTAACTTTTTAGGAAAAGCAAAGGGATTAATATCTTTTCCAACAAACTCAGCATTAGATTTAAGACTCGCCATAAAAACCCAAGCAACTGGCACAATAATTGAAACTGCTAGAGTTATTAATGCTATATAAATAAATATTTTATATAAATTTCTAGCACTACTTACTTTGTTTTTTTTAACATCTTTCATATCCTTCCTCCTAAAACTCTAACACTTCACGTTCAGTAATCTTATTAATTACTGCTGACAATATGAAGGAAAATGTGAATACTACTCCAATTGCCATACCATAACCATATGCTGATGATGTATATGCCTGCTTATACATATAACTTAAGAATACTTCAGTTTGTCCGTTAGGCCCTCCACCAGTCATAATTTGAACCATTAAAAAGCTTAGGTTAATTGTACTAATAACAAAAAATGTTAAAGTCGTACGAATATTATCCCAAATAAGAGGTAATGTAATTACAAAAAACTGCTTAATTTTGCCTGCTCCATCTAATCCAGATGCTTCATATAAACTTTCTGGAATTGATGCCATACTTGCCATATACATAACCATATAGTATCCAATTGCCTGCCAAATAAGGGCAAATATTAAAGAGTAAATTACAATATTAGGGTCTCCCATCCACATTCTTTTTAAATTATCTAACTTTAGAAAAGCTAATAAATTATTTAACAATCCAGCTTGTGGATCATAAATTGCTGAAAAAATTGCCGATATAACTACAATACTTAAAATATTAGGTATATAAAATACTACTCTAAAAAAGTTTGCACCCTTTATTTTCTCCTGAGACAATATTGCGGCAAATAATATTGCAAGAACTAGAGTAACAATAGTTACTAATGTAATAATAAGGATTGAGTTTTGCATAGATTGCAAGAAATTTTTATCTTTCATCAAAATTTCAAAGTTTTTAAATCCTTGGAATGTTTTATTACTCGAAATCCCCCCCCATTTAAATCCCTCAGGTGTTGATTCTGCCATTTCTCCAACTACCCAGTTTCCATTTGGCATAAAGGCTACTTGTCCATCAATTACAGCTTGTTGATTTTTCTTAAATCCACCATCACTGTTTGCATTTGCTACTGTTGCATCCCAAGTGTATTTAGATAATTTATCAACTGTATCTATTACTAATTGACCTTCCTTAGAACTCCAAATCCACTCTTTTGTCCAATATTATAGTAAACTACATCTGGATATTCTCCATCTAACATTTGAGGACGTAATTCTTCATCTAACTTTGATGATAGTTGCAGCTCAATATCTACATCTGGATTAGCAGTTTCAAAAGCTGTTTCAAGATTTCTCCAGATATCTCCTCCGTTACCATCTTCAAATGCAGCAACTTTTAATATTCTCTTGCCCGATGTTTCACCTGATGTTTCATCTGTTGACTTAGAACCACATCCAGTAAATGAAGTTGTGACCATAAGAGCCATTAATGACATACATAATAACTTTTTCATAAATATCAATTTCCCCTACCAAAAGATTTGTGATTTATTGTTATTTACACCATGTTTGTTTTACTTTCTATTCATAGTATAATTTATAGTAAACGTTTTTTATATAAATATATTGTGGTGTTTTTTATATATATTGTTATTGTTAAACTGATAATAAGATCCCCTTGAATTTAAATCAATATAAAACAATCCCGTTTAACACTTTAAGCTAGTAATATAGTGGCTTTTAAGATATTTATTATTCTTTAGTAATATTGTCATATTATGTAGTAAAATTTTACTTATATTGTGATATAATTATTAATATTATGGAAATAGATTTGGGGATCTAAATTGAGTATTACACGATATCTAATAAATAATAAAAAACCTTATGATCAAAATTATGAACTACTTTACATAAGCAAATCAAAATTTGAAAATGATTGGCATAGTACAGCCCATTTTCACCCCTTCACCGAAATATTCTTTATAACTGATGGTAAAGGAGCTTTTCACTTAGATGATGCCATTGTTAATGTTAATAAATGGGATTTAATTGTAATTAATCCTAACTGTCTACATACAGAAAAATCATCTTTATCAGATACTCCACTAGAATATATTGTTCTAGGCATAGATAATCTGTTATTAAATTTTCCTGAGACATATAGCTTAACTGAAAATGAACAACAACCTAATCTTTATAGACTTATGAACTTTTCAAAAGATAAAGATTTAATACTTAATTATTTAAATCAATTGATTAACGAAATTGAAAATAAAGAACTATATTGATTCACACTATTCTCAAAATATAACACTAGACTTTTTATCAGACTTGACTTATATGAATAAATTTCATTTAGTTCATACATTTACTAAACAAATAGGAATATCTCCTATAAATTATGTTATAAACAAGCGTATTCAAGAAGCTAAAAACTTATTAAGTACTACTGGCTATTCTATAAGAGATATAGCTTCAATCGTTGGTTTCTCAAGTTCATCTTACTTTAGTCAAATGTTTAAAAAAGTAACTGGAGTATCTCCAAAAAACTATAGATTAAAAAATGCTAAAAGTAAATAAAAAATAAGGAGCAGTTTCTGTCATAAAGCAAAACCAGCTCCTTATTTGCAAGCAACTAAATTACACCTATTATCTCTTTTATAACTTCTCCAGCTATTATCATTCCTGCAACTGGTGGAACAAAAGACATACTTCCTGGTATTTGTCTTCTAATTGTACACTTTTTAGTTCCCCCTGTACATACACAACCAGTTTTACAAGTAACTACATCTTCATCTTTTGGCTTTCTTGGTTTCTCCTCTGAATAAAGAACCTTAAGGTTTTTAACTCCTCTTTTTCTTAATTCATATCTCATAACTTTAGCAAGAGGACAAATTTTTGTATCGTATATATCAACAATTTTAAATTGTGTCGGGTCTAGCTTATTACCTGTCCCCATTGAAGCAATTATATTAATATTTCTTTCATAACAATATTGTGCTAAAGCTAACTTTGCTGAAACAGTATCTATTGCATCTATCACATAATCAACATCATCTGTAATTATATCTTTTATATTTTCAGGAGTTACAAAAACTTCATGAGTAATAATATTACACTTTCTGTTTATAGTAAGAATTCTCTCCTTCATAACTTCTACCTTTGATTTACCTATTGTTTTATATGTAGCATGTATCTGTCTATTTAAATTAGTTAAACATACAGTATCATCATCAATTAATACAATACTTCCTACTCCTGCCCTCACTAGAGCTTCTACAGCAAAGCTTCCTACACCACCAACACCAAATACCATTACTTTTGAATTTTTTAACTTTTCTAATCCTTCTGTCCCTATTAGTAACTCAGTTCTAGAGAATGGATGTTGTAGCATTAATTATCTCTCCTTTTTTATTTAACATTATATCTTATTTTAAAACATAATTTGTTCATATACAATGATTATTATTTCCCAAGAAATAAAATGCATTTTTAAACTTTTGTTTATTTAAATACTATCTTTTATATGTTAATATAATTAAGAATTAACTTAATCAAATTTATTTTAAGGAGGTCAAGTAATGACTTTTGGAATTATTAGTGCTATGACTGAAGAATTAGAACTTCTTCTTAAAGAAATGAATATTGAAGAAAAAACAACAAAAGCTAATATGACTTTTTATAAAGGTACATTAGGAGATAAAAATATAATAGCAGTAGTTTGCGGAATTGGTAAAGTTAATGCTGCAATATGTAGTCAAATATTAATATCTGAATATAAAGTTTCTTCTATTATTAATGTTGGGGTTGCTGGTGGAATTGGTAAAGATATATATCCTGGAGATGTTGTTATAGGAACTGATCTAGTTGAACATGATATGGATACTTCTGCTTTTGGTGATCCAGTTGGACAAATACCAAGATTAGATACTTTCTCCTTTAAATGTGATGAAAATTTAGTTAAAGCAGCTCTTAATGCTGCTAATGAAATAAAAGAAATAAATAGTTTTACAGGAAGAATAGTATCTGGTGATCAATTTATAGCAAATATTGATAAAATAAAATGGTTATCTGAGACATTTGATGCAATATCTTGCGAAATGGAAGGCGCAAGCATAGCTCATGTTTGTTACTTAAACAATATTCCTTGTGTTGTTATAAGATCAATATCAGATAACGCTAATAACGGAGCTCATATGGATTATGAGAAATTTATGCCAATAGCTATTAGAAACTCTACTACAATATTAAAAAACATGTTAAAAACACTTTAGGCAGCAAATGCCTAAAGTGTTTTTATTTCAGGATATAGCTTTAAGTCTTCCTTTTGTATTCTATTTACTAATAAAGTTAATACTTTTTGACTTTCTTTTATAAATTCTGCTTTATTACTTAATATCTTGTTTTTAGTGTTAAACTTATTTTTATATTCTGTAAATATGTTATGGATATCTCCCATTTCTTCGCTGTATTCAGTAGCTATTTTCTTTAATTTATCATTATTGCTGTTTATAAGTTCTGGGTATAAAAATTTATCTTCTGTTTTCATATGAATATTTAATTTTCCAGCAAGGGTATTTATATCCCATACCATATCATCAATATTATCTTCTAAATTACTTGATTTTATATGATTATCTAATTTTTTAAATAGTTCTTTTATTTCTGTATGTTGTCTTTCTAAATTACTTATATTCATCTCCATAACTCCCTAACTTTCCTATTTTAAATTTGCTTATATTATAAGAAAATTACAAGGGGAATTATGTGATTAAAATCACACAGTTATAAAACTTATTAATCATAATTAAAATTCTTTAAACATCTCCCTTTTAACACCGCAAACTGGACATTTGTCTACTGTAACTCCAATTTCAGTAAAACCGCAAATTGGGCAAATATAAATTGATTCATCTCCTATATCTTTACCTTCTTTAGCTTTATCTTGAGCTTCTTTGAACATCTTTGCATGTATTTTTTCCGCTTCTAGTGCATAATGGAAAGATTTTTGAGCTTCACTTTCTCCTTGAAATTTTGCTGTTTCTAAATATACAGGATACATTTGTTCTACTTCGTGTAGTTCTCCATCAATGGCTCCTTGAAGATTTTCAACAATGTTTGTATGGCCAAATACAGCACCTGCAGCAACAGTGGCATCCCCTACTTGATCTCTTAATACATTAAAATGATTTTTAGCATGAACCCATTCTGCATAAGCTATTCCTCTGAAAAGTCTTGCTATATTTGGATATCCATCCTTTTCTGCTGAATCCGCCCAAATTGTATATCTCATGTGAGCCATGCTTTCTCCACCATAAGCTGATCTTAAAAAATCTGCAGTCATTGCATTTTTTAATGACATTTTTATACACATCCTTTCTTAACAATTACAAACTTTATTATTTCCAATAGTATATTAAATAATTCATTCTTTTATATTTACTTGTTAAATTTTTAAATATAAAGTCTTACTCCATTCTTTTTAAGCCAGTTATGTCTTTCTTTATAATCTGGAAGAATACTCTCTACTTTATTCCAAAAATTCTTAGAGTGGTTTTTATGAACCATATGACTCATTTCATGAACAACTACATAATCTAATACCTCTAACGGAGCCATAGAAAGCCTCCAATTAAATAACAAATCGTTTTTATAGGAACAGCTTCCCCATCTTTTCTTTTGTTCTTTTGACTTTATATTTCTAGGCTTAACATCAAAATACTTCTGGTAATACTCAACTCTTTCCTTAACTTTTCTCAAAGTTGTTTCTCTATAAAAATTCTCTATGGCAAGTTTTATTGCTTTAGTATCATTAGTATTAGTTTTTACTATTAATTTTTCTTCAGAAAGTTCAGCTTTTATCTTTTTATAATTATCCTTTATATCTATATATAATTTATATTCTCTTCCAAGATATAGATAAGTTTCCCCTTCAATGCCTTCTCTTTTTATCTTTTTTGCATTTATAATACTAACTTCATTCTGCTTCTCTATTATCCATTTTGCCTTTTTCTTAACTATATCTATTACTTCCTCTTCTTTTAAAAAGTCTGGAGAAATAACCGTCACTTTCCCATCTAACTCTACTTTAATACTTAATGTCTTCCTTTTTCTATATATAAGTTCAAAATCTATATTTTTTCTTTCATATTGAAAACTTAATTTCATATTTACCTCTTAATCTATATTTACATAATATTTCTTTATAATTATAACATTTATTAAAATCCTTTATATTTCTTATAAATTATTAATCTAATATTTTAACAATATTAAAAAAGAAGAACTATAAGAATAAAATTCTTATAGTTCTTCTTTTAGCTGTTTGAGTTTTGACATATACTTTTTAAAATTTATGAATAAATATGCCACTTCTTGGCTTTGGCTCAAACCAAGTTGATTTTGGCGGCATAATATTTCCACTATCTGCAATATTCATTATATCATTTATTTCAGTGGAATACATTGAAAAACTTACTTTCATATCTGTATCTGCTCTTCTTTCTAATTCTTCTAATCCTCTTACACCACCAATAAACTCTATTCTATTAGAAGTTCTTGGATTATCTATGCCTAATATAGGTTTAAGTAAATTATTTTGAAGAATGGACACATCTAACTGCTCTATTATATCTTTTTCATTAAAGCTGCCTTCTTTAGCTTTTAATAAGTACCACTGCTTCTCTAGATACATTCCAAAAGTATGCTTTTCCTTTGGCTCAACTGGATTTTCACTTATATTTATTTCAAACTTCTCTTCTACAGCCTTTAAAAATTCATCTTTTGTAAGACCATTTAAATCTTTAACAGTTCTATTATAGGCTAAAACTTCTAATTCACTATCAGGATAAGCAATGACTAAAAAATAATTAAATTCTTCTTCACCAGTATAATTCTTAGTTTCTTCTCTTTTTATATTAGATACTTTTGCTGCAGAAGCAGCTCTATGATGTCCATCTGCAATATATAAATAATCCACAGTTTTAAAAATTTCTGAAATTTTATCCACATCTTTTCTGTTATTAATTATCCAAACTGTGTGAGTAACTTCATCTTCAGAAGTAAAATTATATAAAGGCTCTTTTTCCATCCAAGCTTCTATTATCTCTGATATTTCCTTATTTTCCCTATAAGTTAAGAATACTGGACTTGTATGAGCACTTGTTTTATAAATATGTTTAATTCTATCTCTTTCTTTTTCTTCTCTAGTAAGTTCATGTTTTTTAATTATATCATTATTATAATCATCAATAGAGGCACAAGCTAAAAGACCTACTTGGCTTCTATTTTTAATTTTTTGTTTATATATATAGAAAGAAGGTTCCTCATCTTTAATATATAAGCCTCTTTCTATCATTCCATCTAAATTTTCCCTTGCTTGTTCATAAACTGCATCACTATAAACATCTATATTTTCTGATAAATCTACTTCAGCCCTATCAACATGTAGAAAAGAGTACGGATTATCTTTAACCATCTCCCTAGCTTCTTCCACATCCATTACATCATAAGGTAAAGATGCTATTTGATCTGCTAATTCTTTTATAGGCCTCATAGCCTTAAAAGGTCTTATTATTGCCATACAAATCCTCCTTAGTATTTTTTAATTAAAAAAATCCTTTATTATTGAAACAACTTCCTCTCCAATTCTATCTTGTGCTTCTATAGTAGATGCCCCTATGTGAGGTGTGCAGCTAACTCTTGGATGCTTAACTAACCGTTCATTTGTATTAGGCTCTACTTCAAAAACATCTATTCCCGCACCAGAAACTCTTCCTAAATCTAAAGCCTCTAAAAGAGCCTCCTCATCTACTACTTTTCCTCTTGCACAATTAATTATATATGCCCCTTCTTTAATTATGCTGAATTCTTCTTTTCCAATTAAATATCCCTTACTCTCATCATAAGGAACATGTAAAGAAACAAAATCAGCTTTTCTTAATAAGTCCTCTAATTCATAATATTCAAATTTAATATCTTCAATCTTTCCAAAACAGTCATTATATATAACTTTCATTCCCAAAGCCTCAGCCTTAATTGCAAGAGCTTTTCCTATTCTACCCATTCCAACTATTCCAAGGGTTTTGCCTTCAATTTCAACACCCTTATATTTTTTCTTATTCCACTCGCCTTTTCTCATAGTGTAATTTGAAGTTCCAAGAAATCTTGCTACTGCAAACATATGAGCAAGGGCTAGTTCTGCTACAGAGTTAGAACTTGCATAAGGAGTATTTTTAACAACCATACCATATTCCTCTGCAGTTTTTATATCTATATTATCAACACCAACTCCTGCCCTAATTATAAGCTTCAATTTTCCTGTTGAAGCCTTTTCTAATATTTCTTTAGTTACTTTTGTTGCTGATCTTACTACTAAGCAATCATAGTTCTTTAATTTATCACCAAGTATATCTTTCTCATAATGCCTTGAAACAACTTCAAATCCTAAAGTTTCTAATTTCTCTATTGCTCCTTCTTGTAATCCATCATTTAATAATATTCTTATCAAAAGGATCCCCCCTATAAATAGCTATATATTGATTAATTAATTATTTATGCTAATAAGAGTTTAGATATTACTCTAAACTCTTTATAAAAAATCCTATTTATTTATTACTTATTGCAATGCTTTTAATCTAACCCCAAAATATCATTTATATTAACAAGCAATTCTTCTAAATCTTCCATTGTACAATCTGCCATATGGGCAATTCTAAAAGTCTTATCTTTTAAACTGCCATATCCATTAGATATTACAAAACCCCTTTTTCCTAATTCCTTGTTTAATTCTGATATATCGATATTTCTTGTATTTTTTACTGTAGTTAGTGTATTTGATAAATGATTTTCATCTGCAAATAAATCAAAATACTTTTTAGCCCAATTTCTAACTACTTTTGCTAATTCTAAATGTCTATTAAATCTGTTTTCTAATCCTTCTTTGTTAAGGATATAATCAAGTTGATAATCTAATGCAAACATATGAGAAATTGATGGAGTTGAAGGATATTGATAATCCTTTTTTTGAATATAATTATACAATGATAATAAATCTAGATAAGTTCCCCTATTTTTAACCTTTTCTGCTCTTTCCTTAGCCCTTTGTGAAAAAGTACATAAAGATATTCCCGGTGGAAGACCTAAAGCCTTTTGAGATGAAGTAATACAAATATCTATGCCCCATTTGTCAACTTCTATCTTTGTTCCAGCTGCTGAGCTTACTGCATCAACTATAAATATAATATCATCATATTTCTTAACTATTTCACCAATTTCATCTATAGGATTCATTACTCCTGTTGATGTTTCATTATGGGTTACTGCTATTAAATCATATTTACCTGTTTTTAAAACATCATTTACCATTTCTGCATTAATAGCCTGCCCCATTTCAACTTCAAATAAATCTGCTGGAACATTATTTGAAACTGCCATGTCATACCATCTTTTCCCAAAAGCCCCTACGGAAAATACGGCTGCCCTTTTTGCAGTACATGATCTTATAGCACCCTCCATAAGACCACTTCCAGATGTAGTTGAAAGTAAAATTTCACTATTTGTAAAAAATACTTTTCTTAAATTATTGCTTATTCTTTTTTGTAATGAAGAAGCTTCCTTACTTCTATGACCAATTAAAGGTTGTGCCATTTGCTCCAAAACTTCTGGTCTAACTTCAACTGGTCCGGGAATAAACAACTTTTTATGCATCTTATCCCCCCCATTTATTTATTGCTTTTTGCTAATACTTTACTGATAATTTTACTACTTTTTAGAATGATAAACAACACCTTTTTGTCAATTTATTAAAATTATTAGAATTATCAAAAATAATATTATGTATATTCCTAGTTTTTTATTAATATGTTATTATATTTATATGTTTTTTGTTAATATATTAATAAAAAATCACTTTATTGCTTTGCTGTGCAAAATTAAAAATAAAAAGGATTTTTATTTAACTAAAAATCCTTTTATTCTAATTATGTATTTTTATTACTTATTTCTTTCAAGGTATCTCTTATTTCTGTTAATAATAATTCTTCCTTTGTTGGTTCTTTAGCTTTAGTCTCTTGCTGCGCTAATTTTTCATTTTCCCTTTTTCTATTTAACTTGCTTAAAAACTTTATAAAAATAAATAATGATAATGTAATTATTAAAAAGTCTACAACATTTTGAATAAACTGACCATATTCTAATACTGCTGGATCCTTGCCAGGTATTTCTCTTAAAGTATATGATAGATCTTTAAAATCAACTCCACCAATTATAGCACCAATTATAGGCATTATTATATTGCTAACTAATGATGATACTATTTTATTAAAAGCTCCTCCTATAATAACCCCTATTGCTAAATCTATTACATTTCCCTTCATAGCAAAATCTTTAAACTCTTTTATTAATCCCTTACCTCTTTCTTTAATCTCCATTCTATCACTCCTCAATTATTTCATAACTTAGATCTAGAACCGATTCTGTTTCCCTGCAATATTTTATACATAGGCATTGGCCTAATACTCTTGGACATCTATAACATAAACACTTCTTATCATTTCCATCACAAGATTTTTTATACTCTGGGCAATATCTACAATTAATACCACTTCCAACTGGCATTCTACTAATTCCTCCTTTAAAATAACTTTATAAAATTTATCTATTCTTTTAGTTTATCATATAAAAAATGATAATCAATAAAGTAACATCTTTTAATTGAAACCATATAATAATTACATAGAAGAGGCTTTTCACTCATTGAATGATTTGAAAACTTCTAACTCCCATCTATAAACTTATTAAATTTTATTAGTTCCCTTCTCTCGATAAAAGGAGCCTAATCATTAAAATTAATAATGATTAGGCTCCTTTTATAATTAAATTTTTGTTTAATATAAAATATCAGTTATAAATTAGATAGTCAATTTTTTTAAAAGAATAATTGAAATATTACCAATAAAATTATTCCTGGTATCCCCAAAAATCCAGCAATTAACGCAGTCACTGCATTTATGGCTATAGTAAATCCTAAATATGATCCTAATATATTCGCTAAATATAGCAAAACTAATCCTATTATTCCATTTATTAAAATTTTAAATGGCCATTTTAAAATTTTTAACACAATAATTAATAATACTAATCCTATCAAACCGAAAAATAAAGTATCCATTAACCAATCCCCCTTTAAATTATAATATGCAATATTACATAGCTATATTATTTCTATCTTCTTTAAATGTTTCTTTTTAGCTACTGATAGTAAATAATCAAATCTATTTCGTGCTGCGTTTTCACTATTAATTGCAAGTTCTATTAATTGAGGATCAGTTACAGAATTAAATAATGTTCTAGCCACTTCTAATTCAATAATTGTTTCATTAATAGACTTAAGCAATTCAATATCCTCTTCTGTGTATTGTTCTTCATTTTCTTCTTCCTTTTGCTGATCTTTAACTTTATCTTTCTTATTAAAATAATCGAATAAAACCCTTAAAATAAATTTCCTATCCATATTAATCCTCCTGAATATTATATCTAAATTTTTCCCATTTTTTAGAAAAATATTCATTTGGATTTTATCTTTTACATAAGAGGTGCAAAAACTCTTAAAATTGCAGCAATAAATCTATTTGATAACCTTTCTTTTCTACAATCCTCAATAGAGATTTCTTGTGACTTAGATAAAATATCTAAAAAATCTTCTTTAATTTCATTAATTGATTTAGTTTTATACAATAAAACTCCACATTCAAAATGAAGATATAAACTTCTATAATCCATATTTATTGTTCCAACCACTCCAATTTCATCATCTGAAACAAAGGTTTTTGAATGTATAAATCCTGGAGTATATTCATAAATTTTCACTCCTGCTTTTAAAAGCTGTGGATAATAAGCTCTAGTAACTCTATGAACATACCATTTATCAGGGATATGAGGAGTTACAATTCTAACATCAATTCCACCCTTTGCAGCAACTGTTAAAGCTGTTACAAGCTCATTATCTACTATTAAATAAGGAGTTACTATATAAACATAATCCTTAGCCTTATTTATAATATTTAAATATACATTTTCGCCAACTGCTTCATTATCTAAGGGAGTATCCCCATAAGGCTGAACATATCCGTCACATTCAAATTTTCCAGTATAATTTATATAAGGCTTATATTTTTCAAATTCAATTTCTTCCCCTGTTGTAAATTTCCAAACTTGAAGAAACATCATAGTTATCTTCCATACTGCATCTCCCTTAAGCATTATAGAAGCATCTTTCCAATAACCAAATCTCTCTTTTTCATTTATATATTCATCAGCTAGATTAATTCCTCCTATGAAAGCTGTATGTCCATCTATTACTGTTATTTTTCTATGATCTCTATTATTCATAATTACGGATAAAAAAGGTACAAAAGGATTAAATACAACTGTCTTAATTCCCTTCTGCCTTAATTTCTCGTAATACTTATAATGCAAGGTTGTAAGGCATCCCATATCATCATATATAAGTCTTACATCAACACCTTGCCCTACCTTTTCCTCAAGGATTTCTAAAATTTCATCCCACATCTTTCCTTCTTCTATTATAAAATATTCAAAAAGGATATAATGTCTTGCTTTTTTTAGTTCCTCTATTAAAACCTTAAAAAATTCTTCTCCCGGAGATAAATATTCTGTAATTGTATTTTTATAAATTGGACTTGATGCATAATCCTTTAAGTATTTTGCTTGAGTATAGAAATGCTTATCTTGCTTATATATTTCATCTAATACTTCTTCATTCTGATCAAGTAAATATTCTGTTTCATTATGAATTTTTAATATTTTTTCTCTAAACCTTTTTGTTGTCTTCTTTAAACCAAAAATAAGATAGAATAGTCCTCCAAATACAGGAAATGCCAAAACTGGTATTGTCCAAGCTAATTTATAAGAAGGATTATCTTCTGTGCTGACTATGTACACTACAACAAATAAACTAACTAAGGTAAGTATTGAATATAAATATACAAAAGAATCTGCAAGTTTCCATATTCCAAAAGTTAAAAATAAGAATTGAAGTAAAATTAAGAGTCCGACTATAAACATTCTACTAAATAAAAATTTTATTATTCTAATAAATCATCACCACACTATTTATTTTATTTCTTTTCTTCCTTCTAAGGCCTTTGAAAGAGTTACTTCATCTGCGTATTCTAAATCTCCTCCTACAGGAATACCTGATGCTATTCTTGTTACCTTAACATCTAAGGGTTTTAATATTCTTGCTATATACATGGCTGTAGCCTCTCCCTCAATATTTGGGTTTGTTGCTAATATTACCTCTTTAATATCTGCACTCATTCGTGATACAAGTTCTCTTATTCTTATATCTTGAGGACCTCTTCCCTGCATAGGTGAAAGATTACCATGAAGTACATGATAAACTCCATTATATTCTTTAACCTTTTCTACAGTCATTATATCCTTAGGCTGCTCTACCACACAAATAGTTTCCTTATCTCTACTTGGATTGCTGCAAATTGAACAAGGATCTTTGTCTGTAAAATTTCCACATACAGAGCAGTATTTTATTGTTCCTCTTGCCTTTACAAGTGCTTCTGCAAATTCCTTAACCTCATCCTCTGGAAGATTTAATATATACATAGTTAATCTTTGAGCTGTTTTGTGACCTATACTTGGAAGCTTTGCAAATTCTTCTATAAGCTTTTCTATTGCAACTGGATAAAAATCCATAATATCACCCTTCCTTATTATAAAAAGGCGAAATTACTTCGCCTTTAACTCTTTTTTATCTTTAATAGTTTGTTTAAGGTTAGAATAATCCTGGTATATTCATTCCACCTGTTAACTTGCCCATTTTATTTGCTGTTTCTTCTTCTGCTTTTCTTAACGCTTCATTTACTGCAGTTAACACTAAATCCTCTAACATTTCAACATCATCTGGATCTACTACTTCTGGTTTTATATTTATAGAAATTACTTCTTTTTTTCCATTTGCTTTTACAATTACAGCTCCACCGCCTACTGAAGCTTCAAATTCCTTAGTTTCAAGATCTTTTTGCATTTGCTCCATTTCTTTTTGAAGCTTTTGAGCTTGCTTCATTAGATTATTTATATTTCCTCCGCCAAATCCGCCTGGAAATCCTCCTCTTGCCATAAAAAATCCTCCTTCATAAATTAATCTTTAAAATAAATTATTTTCTCACTTTATATATATTATCATGTATTTATGTGATTTTCATTGTTATTTGTATTAATTTTTAAATTATTCATCTAAAATATTAACTATATCTGAACCTAACTTTTCTAATATAATATCTTCTGTTGACTTTTCCTCATTTAAATCATTTTCTACAACAAATACTACTTTTATCTTTTCTTTAAATACTTCTGATAATACCTCAGTAATAACATTCATATTTTCTGGCTTTTCTAACCTATCTTTATTAAACTTATATTGTTCTTCATATTCAATAGTTAAAACCCCATTTTCACATTTAACTGGTTTCCCAGTTACAATTGATGCATAAATAATCATTTTTCTTCTTGCCTTAAACTTTTCTAAAATATCCTGCCAAGACCTTTGTATATCCCTTAAAGTTACCTTTGAATATTCGTTTAATACTTCCTTAGGACTTTCTTTCCTTACAACATTTTTAGAACTATTAACTAAGTTAGATACCTTTTTAACTTCATTCTTTTTTTCGTCTCTTAATGAAACTTCTTCAACTGGAACAGCTGTAATAATTCCTCTTTTTAATTTTTCTTCTAAACTATTTAATCTAGATAATATAATTTCATTCGAAGTATCATATTCAATTTTGCACATTTTTATTATAGCAAGCTCTAAATATATTCTTGCTTGCTTACTAAGCTTAGCATCATTTTCAGCTTCTTGGAGTATTCTTATGCATCTCATCGCTTCTTCAGCTCTTATTTTACTTGCTTGTTCCTTTATTAGTATAATATTTTCCTCAGACATATCAAGGACTTCCTCTGGATTATTAGTTACCTTAATCATAAGGATATTTCTGTAATGACTTATTAAATCCTTAATAAACAAGTATATATCTTTTCCGCTGTTAACTACTTCATCAACTACATTAATCGACTTTTCTATATTTCTTTGAATTATTCCGTTAGCTAGATCAAATAAATTGTCATTGGTTACTAAACCTAACATATTTAAAAGTATGTCATATTGCACTGTTCCATTTCCCATGGATATTGCTTGATCTAATATACTCAAAGCATCTCTCATAGCTCCATCAGAAACTCTTGCAATAAGATTTAAACTTTTTTCATCAGCAATAACATTTTGATCCTTTATAATCTTTCTTAATCTTCCTGTTATATCTTCATAATTTATTCTTTTAAAGTCAAATCTTTGGCATCTTGAAAGAATAGTTATTGGAAGCTTTTGAGGGTCTGTTGTTGCTAATATAAAAATTACATTTTGGGGAGGTTCTTCTAAAGTTTTTAGAAATGCATTAACAGCTCCAGTTGACAACATATGAACCTCATCCATTATATAAACCTTATATTTTGCTTCTTGAGGAGGATATTTTACATCATCTATAATATCCCTAATTTTATCAATACCATTATTTGAAGCTGCATCTAGCTCTGTTACATCTATTGCTAATCCATCATTTATTTTCTTGCACATAGAACATTCATTGCAAGGTTCTCCATCTTTTAAATTTAAACAATTTAATGCCTTTGAAAATACCTTTGCTGTACTAGTCTTTCCTGTTCCTCTTGTTCCGCAAAAAAGATATGCATGAGCAATTCTATTATTTAATATTTGATTTTTTAAGGTTGTAGTTATATGTTCCTGTCCTACTACATCATAAAAGTTCCTAGGTCTCCATTCCCTATATAAAGCGGTATATCCCATGACTTATATCCTTCCTTGCTTAGTTTTCTTATACTTATATTATAGACTAAAGTTTTTTAATTAACAATTAAGTGATAATAATTTACAATTATTAATAAAAAAGTGCCTTGTACCTTTTTGTACAATAGCACTTTAATTGTTTTTACACTCTTTTTTAATAATAGAAAATTGAATAAAAGATAAAATTAAACTAAATAATCCTAATATCCTAAATGATATCTCTAAAGAAAATAAATCACCAATATATCCACTTATGGGAAATAAAATTATCATACTTAAAGAATAAAACATACTTTCTAAATCTGTTATAGATTTTACTACTAAATACTGATCCTAAAGATGCTATTAAACCATTAATTAATAAAATAATCGATATAGCTAGTCTCGAATATCCATTATCACTTAAGTATTGTTGATTATAAAAATAAATTGTAGCTGAGAAGGCATAAATAGAAGAGAAAAAAGTAAGATAATTTAAAATTCTCTTATTTGATTTTAATATTCTTACACATTCCTTAAAATGATTTTTAACATCAATTTTGCTTTTTTCTTTATTAATCTTCTCTACTATTTTTGCTTCCTTAAAATTAATAGAAACTAAAAGGGCACATAATGAAATTATAACAGCAACTATATAACTTAATTTAAAATTATTTTTCGATAAAAAACCCCCTACAAAAACCGCTAAGGCTGATGACACTTCTATAATCAAATTTAATCTTCCGTTGATTCTTAAGTATTCATCTTCCCTATTTAAAATCTTTAAACTATCATAAACTAGAGCTTCTTCAGAACCTGACTGAAGATTGTAGCCTAATGCTGAAAAAATAAAAGAAATTGCAAAACCTAAAAAGCTAGCAGAAAATAACATTAATATTGCTGAAATCAATGAAAAACTTCTGCTAAATACTATTGCCTTTTTTCTTCCTATTAAATCTGCTATAGCTCCTGTGGGCACTTCAGATATTAAGCCTGTTATATGAAAAATTCCTTCAAGTAATCCAATTTCTATAAGGCTCATTCCATTAAAAGCTAGATATAAAAACCCATATGGCTGAAGTTATGTCAAACGAAGATAAAAATTTATATATATAATCTATTTGTACATTCTTACTTATTTTGTTCATTTCAATCACTCCAATTTGTACTTTGTATTTTAATATAAATTTTGCCTCTGTAAATTGGAGTTACTATTCACAATTTAAGAAATAGTCCTTACCTATTTCGCTTATATTGTATTAATCCAACTTAATAATTTATCTTTGTCTTCTTCTTTTCTTTCATCAAGTATAGGTACTGCTAATATAGGCAGCCATTCCAAAATGTCCTGCTTACACTTTTTAGATTTATTAGAATAGATTTCTAGGTATAAATCTGCCATTTCTTCATCAATAAGAGCTAAAGACATATAGGTTTTGCAGGCATCAGCCTCTTGACTTCCATTTGCTGCTTTAATCCAATTAATTACAAAATACTCATTCTTATCCTTCATAATATTGAAAGGATTAAAATCGCCATGACATAGGCCTGAACCTCTTGGTAGATTATTTAACTTAACTAATAATTTGTTTTTTGTTAATTCATCAATAAAATTACTATTCTCTATTTTTTCTTTTAAGCTATCATGTAAATTAAAAGAAAGATGTACTTTTATTTGTTGAATAAATATTTGTAAATCTACCATTATTTCAAGGTAGGAAGCTAAGTTCTCCCTGTCTTGCTTTATGCATTCACCTAAATCCATTCCCTCAATATAATCCATTTTTATAGCCCATTGATTCTCTATTTTTATAACTTCATGAATTTTAGCAACAGGTAAACCTATTTCCTCCATTAAAGAAGCAACAGTTGCTTCATAAAACACAGATGTCTTATCACAACCTGGATTAAATACTTTTATTGCATACTCTTTATGCTTATACACCTTTGATTGATTATCTCTTCCAATAAACTTTCCTATCTCCCTCATTTTTATCCCCTTATATATAGATAATTTACTAATTGCTAACTATAATCAATTATACTATATTTTGTAATTACATTCCTTATTTTTTTATTTTTCTTTTTATTTTTTTATATTTATTTTTATAGATTGCTTTAATAAAATTTTATAGTAAAATTAATATAACTAATGTTAAGGGGGAATTAAATTGAGTTTATACGATAAGCAATACTTAGCAATTATTGAAAACATATTAAAGAATGGATATTATGACAACAATAGAACTGGAATGCCTACTTACAAGCTTCCTCATCAAATAATGCAGTTTGATTTACAAAAAGAATTTCCTATATTAACTACTAAAAAGGTCGCTTTTAAAACAGCTATTAAAGAAATGTTATGGATATATAGAGATCAATCAAATGATGTAACAAAACTACAAGAACAAAATGTACATATTTGGGATCAATGGGTGGATGAAAATAATACTATAGGAAAAGCTTATGGCTATCAAATAGCAAAGTTTAAGCAAGTTGATAAGCTTATTGACACACTAAAAAATAATCCGCAAGATAGAAGAATGATTATGTCTATGTGGAATATTGAAGATTTACCTGAAATGACATTACAGCCATGTTGTTATCAAACATTATGGGATGTAACAGATGGAAGGCTCAACTGCATGTTAATACAGCGTTCAGGAGACATGCCTTTAGGAGTTCCGTTTAATACTTCTCAATATGCTGTTTTAGTTCATTTAATTGCTCAAGTAACTAATTTAACACCTGGGTTATTTACTCATGTAATAAATAATGCACATATTTATGAAAATCAAATTGAAGGCATGAAACTTCAGTTAACTAGAAAAGATAAAGACTTTGAAGCACCAAAACTTTGGATAAATCCAGAAATTAAAAACTTTTATGATTTTACAGTAGATGACATTAAGCTTATTGATTATAAACATCACGATCCAATCAAAATGGAGGTATCTGTTTAATGTTATCAATAATTGTTGCTAAAGCAAATAATGATGTTATTGGTGGAGATAATAAACTTTTATGGCATATATCAAAAGATTTAAAGCGATTTAAAGAAATAACAACTGGCCATACAATAATTATGGGAAGAAAAACCTTTGAATCACTGCCAAAAGTTTTACCTAATAGAAAACATATAGTAATAACTAGAGATAGAAACTTTAAAGTTGATTCTGATATGGTTCATATTGTTAATGATATTTCTACTGTTTTAGAAAAGTTTAAAGATTCTGATGAAGAAGCTTTTGTAATTGGTGGTGGAGAAATTTATAAATCATTACTTCCTTATTGTAAAAAAATTTATTTAACAAGAGTTTATAAGAACTTTGAAGGAGATACCATATTCCCTAATCTAGACTTAGAAGATTGGAATATCATAAATAAGTCTGAAATTTTCACTAATGAAAAAGATAATTTAAAATTTGATTTTATTGATTTAATAAGAAAATAAATAATAAAGAAAACGAGGGTTTCCTTTTGGGAAGACCCTCGCTTTCTTTGTCCTATTGTATGTTAATCCTATTGAAGAGTAACCTTATTTTAATAAACTTTTATTACTAAAATTATTCCATTCTCTACACATTAAAAAAACCCTTCTAACTAGAAAGGTCAGAAATTTTAAAACCGTGCACCTAGCTTTGACAATAGCTTATAGACGTTACTATGCAGTTAGCTCTGGCAAGATTGATCCATATCACACGCAGTAATTGCTTATCGCTGCTTCCTTCCGGACCTGACGAGGTTCACACACTTACGTCGTATGGGACCTTGCCATCAACACCACTTACATAGGCAGGCTCTATAAACTAAGGCCTAGGCTAGGAATTCAACCCCACTATAGCGGATTGTGGGTTACAGGGCACCGCTAACTCCCCATCTAGCACGGCATTGGCGGAGAGAAGGGGATTTGAACCCCTGATAGAGTTGCCCCTATACACGCTTTCCAGGCGTGCTCCTTCGACCACTCGGACATCTCTCCATAATATATAGCACTATTAAATTAAGCTACTGCTATATATTATCATATACTTTTTTATATTGCAACCTTTATAGCGACAGTAGTTTTTTGTTAATAATGAACTTTTTTTCTTTTTATCCATAGAATTAATATTATTCCAAGAATTATTGATATTAAACTTACAATTTGAGCTGTCCTTAAACCAAAGACCATTAAACTATCTGTTCTTAAGCCTTCAATAAAGAATCTTCCTATAGAATATAAAATTCCATAGCCAGCTAATACTATTCCATTATCTTTTTCTTTCTTTTTAAGAACTAATAATACTAATACTATACAAACTAATAAATTCCAAATGGATTCATATAAAAAGGTTGGGTGATAATAAGCACCATTTATATACATTCCTCTTTGAATAAACTCAGGAAATCTACTAATAAATTCCTTTGTAACTTCTCCTCCATGGGCCTCTTGATTCATGAAGTTTCCCCATCTTCCTATAGCTTGTGCTAAAATAACCCCCGGCATTATTACATCTACATACTCAAGGAAGTTTATCTTTCTGTACCTTGCAAATAAATATCCTGAAATTAAAGCTCCTATTACTCCCCCGTGAATTGCCATTCCGCCATTTCTTATATTTATAACATCTATAAAGGAATGATAACTTTCGATTTCAAAAATAACATAATATAATCTCGCTGTAATTATTGATACTGGAAATACTACTAAAAAGGCATCCACTATATTTTCAAAATTAAGTCCTTTTTTCTTAGCTAAAATATTAGCTAATATTAAAGCCGCTACAACACCAATAGATATGATTATTCCATACCACATAATCTCTATGCCAAATATCTCAAAAGCTACTCTATTCATATTTATCACCTTGCCTTATTTATTATAAAATACATGTTATTATTATAGTTTATTATCAGCTCTATTTCTAGTATTATAGAAAAAATCTGTAAGCAGCTTACTACAACTTTCACTATATAACCAATTTACTTTAACATACCAGTTAAAAATATTGTAATCTATCAAATTGATTATAGAGCCACAGGCTCCCATATCTCTATTAAAGGTTCCTATATAAAGCTTAGATATTCTGCTTTGAGCAATAGCAGCTGCACACATTGGACATGGCTCTAAAGTAACATACATTTCTGCTCCCTGAAGCCTCCAATTACCTAATTTTTTACAGGCTTCTTCTATGGCTAAAATCTCTGCATGAGCAGTTGGCTTGTTTAGAGTTTCCTTTAAATTATGAGCTCTAGATAAAATTTCTCCATCCTTAACAATAACAGCTCCAACAGGTACTTCTCCCTTATTATATGCAATTTGAGCCTCTTCTAAGGCTATATCAATATAATCCATAAAAATTTCCTTTCCATAAAAAAGAGCTGTAACACAACTTATGTTATGAAACAACCCTGCTTTTAAGTTAATTATACATTGTCAACTTTGAATTATTTAAGTAAAAATTCTCACTTTCTTGACTCTATTTCTATCCACTTTCTCTACAATAAATTTAATATTATTATATTTGACTTCTTCCTTTTCCTTAGGGATTCTTCCTAATTGCCCCATTACTAAGCCACCTATAGAATCAAATTCCTCTGATTCCATATTAACTCCTATAAGCTCTGATATATCATCTAGTTTGGCACTTCCATCAACTATATATTCATCTTCTTTTACTACTATTATTTCATCATCATCTTCTTTATCATATTCATCTTCTATTTCACCAACAATTTCTTCAATTAAGTCCTCTATAGTTACTATACCAACAGTACCACCATATTCATCTAAAACTACTGCCATATGATTTCTTGTTTTCTTCATTTCATTTAATAGTTCAGATATCTTCTTATATTCAAAGGTGTAATATGGTTCTCTTATATAATCTAAGACATTAAAATTTTCATTAGGATTATCAACTAAAATAAGATCCTTTATCCCCAATATTCCTATGATATCATCTATCTTATCTTTATATATAGGTATTCTTGAAAACTGCTCTCTTTTAATGACTTCCATAACTTCTTCATAATTAGCATCAGAAGGCAATGCTACAATATCAACTCTTTGAACCATAACATCTCTGACTTGAGAGTCTGCAAATTCTATAACATTAAAGATCATTTCTTTTTCAACGTCTTCAAGAACGCCCTGCTCTTCGCTTACTCCAACCATAGTTTTTATTTCTTCTTCTGTTATAAATTGTTCCCTATTGTTAGCTTCTCCTCCTAATATTTTTATTAATAAGCCAGAAACCTTTGTAAAAATTGTTACTAACGGATTAAATATTATTACTAAAATACTGATAGGTTTTATTACTGCCAAAGAAACTTTTTCTGAATTTAGTTTTGCTAAAGATTTTGGAGTTATTTCCCCAAATATTAGTACCAAAACTGTCATAATTGCAGTTACAAATCCTATTGAACCTTCACCAAAAGAAGAAATTGCAATTGAAGTTGCTATTGAGGATGCTGCAATATTAACTATATTATTACCGATTAAGATGGCACTTAATATCTTACCAGGATCCTCTAGTAACTTTTCTATTAGTTTTGCTCCTTTTACCTCTTCATCTACCATATGCCTTATTCTAATTTTACTTAAGGCCATTAAAGCTGTTTCTGACATGGAGAAAAAGCCCGATAAAATTAATAATACTATTAGTAAAATTATCTGCCACGTGTAACTGTCCAAACTATTCCTCACTCCTAAAATAAATATATTCTTATATAAATATTATACCATAATTTATATTTAATTCCTTTTATATAAAAAATAAAAGATAAAAGTCCACAAATTTCTTATTAAAATTTGCAGACTTTCCTGGTATCCCCAACAGGAATCGAACCTGTATCTGTCCCTTAGGAGGGGACCGTTCTATCCATTGAACTATGGAGACATATTTATTAAATTTTATAATTTTATATTATTATAACATTAAAAATATGTCAATGTTTTATAAAATCATATTTTTATATATATATCAGCTTTTATAGATACTAACTTTGATATATACTTAATTTATGGAAATTATGCTTGAGAGGGTGGAATTATATGATTAGATCTATTATTTGGTATTTATTCTTTTTTATAAGCTTATTAATTAGTATGCCTTGGGCAGTAAAAGCAAAAAACTTAGATAAGAAAGGGTTACTTGAAAAGAAAGATAAGCTTGTAAATAAAGTAACCAAGCTTTGGGCTAATTGCCTTTTAAAAGTAGCTGGAGTTAAAGTTAATGTCTATGGTCTAGAGAATCTTCCCAAAGATAGAACTGTTTTATTTATTGGAAACCATCAAGGAAACTTTGATATTCCAATTTATATTTCAAAAATACCTACATTAAAAGGATTTATTGCTAAAGTTGAAACCGAAAAAATCCCTGGAATAGTAACTTGGATGAAACATATGAATTGTGTTTTTATGGATAGAAGCAGCTTAAGAAAATCAAGTGAAGCTATAGTTAAGGGTATAAAGATTTTAAAAGATGGTCATTCTTTAGTTATTTTCCCTGAAGGAACTAGAAGTAAAAGTGATAATATGGGAGAATTTAAGGCTGGCAGCTTTAAACTTGCTACAAAGTCTAAAGTTCCAATAGTTCCTGTCACCATTAGCGGATCTTATAAGATAATGGAAGCTAATAAGAAAAAATGGATTATAAAACCTTCTATAGTTGATCTTTATATTCATAAAGCTATAGAAATCTCAAATTTATCAAAAGAAGATCAGGAAGAACTTCCTAAAAAAGTTAAAGAAATTATAGCTAGTAAATTAACATAAAAAGAATAGATTTTTACAAAATATATAAAACTATCTATTATAGATATAAATTATATTTTGTAAAAATCTTTTTATTTTAAACTTTTTACTGGTTTAATTGCTTTATTATAACATTAATTTTTCCTTTAAAACTAAGGATTTATATTAATTAACAATTGTAATCATTTAAATATACATTTTATTCCGTTTTATAAAAAATAAATTCTTTTCCTAGGAAATAATTCGAGCATAAATCCTAATTTTAGTGTATACTAAGTAAGTTGATTAATGATAATATATTAATCATAATTTTTTATTAATAGAAAGAGGATTTTGAATGAATGAAATTAAATTTAGTGATTTAGGGCTTAAGGATACCCTTTTAAAATCTATAACAGAAATGGGTTTTGAAAAACCATCTCAAATACAAGCAGAAGCTATTCCCATTGCTTTAGAAGGATATGACATTATAGGTCAAGCTCAAACAGGTACTGGTAAAACAGCTGCCTTTGGCTGTACTATAATTAACGGAATTTCTAAGAAAGATGGACTTAGTGCTATAATACTATCTCCAACAAGGGAATTAGCTATTCAGGTTCATGATGAGCTTAGAAGATTATCAAAATATGATAACTTAAATATATTAGCTATTTACGGCGGAGATTCAATATCGTATCAAATAAAAGCATTAAAAGGAAATGTAAATATAGTTGTTGGTACTCCAGGAAGGTTATTAGATCATATAAGAAGGAAAACTTTATCTTTAGATAATATTAAATATTTAGTTTTAGATGAAGCTGATGAAATGTTAAATATGGGCTTCATAGATGATCTAGAAGAAATAATTAAGCAGGTGCCATCAGAGAGGCAAACTTTACTATTTTCAGCAACAATGCCTGATCCAATTAAAAAGCTTGCAAAACGTTATTTAAAGAAAGATGTTAAACATGTCGCTATTAAGAAGACTTCAATGACGGTTTCTAAAATAAGCCAAAGTTATTTTGAGGTAGCTCATAAATCAAGATTTGAGGCTTTATGCAGAATCTTAGATTTTGATCAGCCAAAATCATCAATGATATTCTGTAAGACAAAAAAAGGCGTTGATGAATTAGTTGAATGTATGCAGGCAAGAGGCTATGTAGTTGAAGGTATGCATGGAGATATGTCTCAAGCTCAAAGATTAAGAACTTTAAAGAAATTTAAAGAAGGTTCTTTAAACTTTTTAGTTGCAACTGATGTTGCTGCAAGAGGTATAGATGTTGAAGGAGTAACTCATGTTATTAACTATGACTTGCCTCAAGATGTAGAAAGCTATGTACATAGAATTGGTAGAACAGGTAGAGCTAATAGAGAAGGAATTGCCTATTCTCTAGTATCACCTAAAGAATATCCTATGTTAAAGCAAATAATAAGCGTTACTAAGAGTGAAATCAATAGAAAGAAAGTTCCAACTGTAGATGAAATATTTAAGAATAAATCTAATAATCTATTAAAGGAAGTTGCTGATAATATTGAAGCTTCAGATAACGAAAGATTTATACCAATAGCAAAAAAATTAGCAGAAAAATACGATGCTGTTGATGTAATTGCTGCCTTAATGAAGAGCAGTTTTAAAGATGATTTGTTTGAATTTTATAGTTCTAATGAATTAAAGGCTCCAAAAGCTGATTCTGAATATGTGCGTTTATTCTTCTCTATAGGTAGAAGAGATGGAATTACTCCTAAAACTATAATTAACTTTATTAAAGATAATGCTAGAATTAAAACATCACATATTGGAGATATTGATATATTAGAAAACTTCTCCTTTGTAAATGTTAGTCCAGATAATAAAGATAAGGTCCTAAATAAATGTATGGGAGTTAAATTTAACAGAAGAAAAGTTAATATTGAAGTAGCTAATAAGAAGAAAAAAAGATAGCTAACTAAGGAAAAGCTGTTTTAGATAGTTAACTAAAATGGCTTTTTATTTTTGTTTAAATAGTTCAAAAACTTTTTACAATTTTCTTGTTTCATATCATATTTTTATTACATACTCAATACATTGTAACATATAAAAGATTTTTAGGAGGTTCTTAATGATTCCGCAAAAATATATATGTCTTTCTTGTACTTATGTTTATGATCCTGAATTAGGTGATCCAGATAATGACGTATATGAAGATACTCCTTTTGAAGATCTTCCAGATGATTGGGTATGTCCGGTTTGCGGTGCTACAAAAGAAGAATTTTACATGTATGAGGACTAAAACAAAAAAACAGTCCATTAAAGACTGTTTTTTATTTGCTCTTATTTAAGCCCTTCTAACTAAATTTTCTTTAAATTCTTCTATAAAATCAATAGTCTCATTAGTTAGTTTGCAGGCTTTATTAATTAAATTATTTATTTCTTTAAGTATTTCTTTAATATCCTCTTTTTTCTTTGATTTTTCATAAGCTAATCTTCCTAATGCAATAAGCCTTTCCTTTTCTTCTTTTTCAAAATTAATTAATGGTACTCTTGCTATATAACCAGACGTTATCATATTAGTTCTATTTAATACTCCCCTAACTAAATAAGTCACTAAGGTTGAATTTAAATAGGATAATAAGAAGAACTCCTCTTCTCCATCACATAAAATACAACAATTAACACCAAAAACACTATCTCTAGGCAGCTTACAGGCAGAAAACTCAACTCCCATAGAGGAGCATATAACCCCTTCCTTAAATAAATACTCCTTATTTCTAACTATAAAGTTAGCTACCTTCTTAGATATTTTAAGAAAATTCTTATCTATAAAAAGCTTTTTCTCTGTATAAAACTTATCTTTACCAGGATTTTTATAAAAAGGCACTGTATATTGAGATTTACATTCCTTAGATAGATATAATTTATCATTTCCTGTAGATATACCAGTTATACATTTATATACATCTCCTATTCTCTTATTATTAAAAAGAAGCTTTATTTCTTTAGGACATTCTATTAAAAATTCTAGATTATCTCTATCATCTTTTAATAATATATCCTCTATAAAATATTTATTGTTTTCCAGTTCTCTCTTTTTAAGTTTTGCTTCAAAATCTCTTTTATTATTAATTCTATTATTTAAAATAACTTTGCCTTGATATTTAGTACCCTTTTGTAAGATTATTATGCTTGTTCTAACATCTGCTCCTTGGTTTAAAAATAAATTAGTAGGACACATTGTAATCTCATGTATAGAACATTTATCTAGTATTTTTTTTCTAAATTTTTTATAACTTTTTGCTGTAAAAAAAGAATCGCTTGTAATAATTCCTATTAGGGCACCTTCCTTAGCTAAATCTATTACTGCTGATATAAACATAAGATACATATTTTGAATTCCAACATCTTTAAATTTTGCTTTCAACCTATCTTTGTTATCTTTAATATATTTTACTTCATGACAATTATAAGGTGGATTTAGCACATAATAATCATATTCTAAAGGACTAATCTTACCATTATAAGCTATATTAGAAATATAAAACTTCAAAAAATCAATATTTTGAAAATTACAATCATATGTGTCCTTGTATCTATATACATCTATTCCATAACATTTAATATTTTTATTTATAAAAGGCCTTAGCATTTCCTCCCTTCCACAGCAGGGATCAAATACGCTCTTTCCTTCATTATTTATAGAAAATAATCTATCTGCAATATAATTACATATGTAATCAGGTGTTGAATAATAGCCTAATTCCCTTTTATTTATAGATTTATCTTTTGATATTTCTTCTTTTATCAGCTTATCTTTTCGCCCCATACACTTTCCCTTACCTTTATAAAAAATTCTCCACTATAATTATATAAAATTAAATTCATTAATTAAAATAAAAACAGTTGAGTAAGAATTTCTATAACTAAAATTCCTTCTCAACTGTATTTTTTCTTATATTAGATATCCCTATAATTAATTAATTCAATATTATTTTCTTTTAAAAGGTTTTTTAATTCTTGTGAAGTAAGAACTTCTAATTCCTCCAGCCTTTTTAAATTATAAGAACTATTTTTTAATAAAAATAAATCTACATATGCAGGATGAGACATTACTTCTACTAATTCATAGTTTTTTTCTATTATTTTTTCAAAGGACTTAACTGAAATAGCTTCATCATAAAAAGCACCCTCAAAAGCTACTACTTTATTATAATCTAACTCATACCCTAAACCGCCTCTTATTGATAAATTATACTTCTTTAAAATTTTTTCAATAACAGGCTTTAAAATTTCAAAGGTATGAACATGATGATGTGAATCTAAATGAGTAATATTAATTCCCCTTGATTTTACCTTTTCAATTTGAGCACAAAATTCTTCAAATACTTCATTTAAGTCTATTTTATTAAGGTCTTGTTCTGTTAGTAACTTCCTATAAAAGTTTCCTTCCTCATCTACTATAGTTTTATGAGTTTTTAATACTGGCTTATAGGCACTTAAGGTTAAGTGAACACCACATCCCAAACCTTGGTTTTCCTTAAGAAGTTCTACTGCATGATCAAAGGCCGGCATTCCAGCCATTATAGTAGTGCTTCTTACAACACCAGTTTTGTATGCTTCAATTATCCCATAGTTTACAGCCTTGCTAAACCCAAAGTCATCAGCATTTACAATTAATTTCATAAATTCATCCCCCTTATAGGTTTATAATAGCAAAACTTTCCTTAGCCTTCAATATTAACTTAAAGCTCAAATATATAATTATTTTGCATATTTAACTATACAGTCTCTTAAAGTCTCTGTTGCTTCTTTTGTTCCAACTGCATCATTATAGTACTTTGCAAATCTTTCATCTGCAACATACATTTCTGCTAAACCTACATGAGCTTCTGATGAATAAGTCGGCCATGAGAATGTTAGCCATTCCTTATGCTTTTCATAAACCTTCTTAGCAGCTTCTGATTCTAAATCCTTTGTTTTTATAACTTCTTCTAAAGCTTCAAACATTTCCTTTTCAATATTTTGCATCTTTTTCATATCTTCTTCAGTCATATTCAGCCACTTTTTATTGGATTCTTCTATAATTTTCTCACCATATTTTTCTCTGATTTCTTTTCCATACTTTCTTTCATTTTCTTCTAATGCTTGTTTTTTAAATCCTTCAAACTTTTCTTTATTTGACATCTCAATCTCTCCTTTATTATAATCTATTGTTTTTTCTACTGTTTGAATAAGCAAATCTAGTTGCTTTCGTCTGGAGATAAGTCTTTCTCTGTGTTCAATTAGGGATTTATTTATATCAAAATCCTTATTATAAATAATTTCTTTAATATCTTCTAACTTTATATCCATGGACCTATAAAGTAAGATTTGTTGAAGTAGGTCTACCTCTTTTTCACCATAAATTCTATAGCCGGTAGAACTAACCCTGCAGGGCTTTAATAAACCTATTTCATCGTAGTATCTTAATGTTCTTGAGCTAACTCCAGCTAATTGTGATAATTTTTTGATTGTATATTCCATACCATTACCTCCTGACAAATACTATAATAAAGTATTCCGTAACGTCAAGGTCAATAACTTTTTAAAACTTTTTTAAAAAATTATATAGAAAAGCTGCCACACTAAAAAATAGTGTAACAGCCTATCTAATTAATTAGTTTTTATATAAGCCCCTTCTATTCCTGAAACTGCATTTCTGCAATAATTTCCTAGAAGGCCCTTAGTGTATTTACTTGGTTTTATTTCTTTTTCTAATTTTCTTTTTTCTAAAATAGCATTAACTTCATCTAATGTAAGGTTCTTATTATCTATGTCTACTATATTAATGGCTCTATTTTCAATATCTATTTCAATAATATCACCATTTTCTATATATGCAATTGGACCTCCTGAAACAGCTTCTGGTGATACATGCCCTATAGCAGGTCCCCTAGTTGCACCTGAAAATCTTCCATCTGTTATTAAGGCAACTGTACTATTTAACTCCGGATCAGATGAAATTGCTTCTGTTGTATAGAACATTTCTGGCATTCCAGTTCCCTTTGGACCTTCATATCTTATAATAACAGCATCTCCAGGTTTTATATCCTTATTTATAACAGCATTATATGCATCTTCTTCACAGTCAAAAACTACAGCTTTTAATCTTTGTTTCCATTGGGACTTTTGAATTGCTGAATGTTTTATTACACAGCCTAAAGGTGCCAAATTTCCCTTAAGAACAGCTAATGAACCTTCTTCATTAAGGGGTTTTTTGGCTGTAAATAGAATATCCCCATATGGATCATTCTTAACATAAGCTTTTTCAAATTCATCTAAGTTTTCACCCACTGTTTTTCCTGTAACAGTCATGCAATCTAAGTGTAAGTAATCCCTTAATTCCAGCATTATTCCTGGCAGCCTTCCTATATAGCTTAAACAATCTGCAGGGTATTTTCCGCTTGGTCTAATGTTTAGAATATATGGAACCTTCCTATGAATTCTATCAAAGTCTTCTGCCGTAATCTTTATTCCTACTTCATTTGCAATAGCAGGTATATGAAGCAATGAGTTACTTGATCCTCCAATTGCTGCATGTACTATTATTGCATTTTCAAAAGCTTCTTTAGTTAATATATTTTTAGGGGTTATATTTTTTTCAACTAGGTTTAATACTGTTTTTGCAGCCTTCTTAATATATTCTTCATGCTCAGGACTAGCTGCAACTATTGCTGCTGATCCTGGTAATGCTAACCCTAAGGCTTCACTTAATAACTGCATGGTAATTGCAGTTCCTAAAAAGGAACATGCTCCATATGATGGACACGCTTTTTCCTTATACTCTTCATATTGTTCTTTTGTAATTTCGTTTCTTTTATACATAGCAGCATAAGTACCTATTTGATTTAAGGTTAAGCCCCCTTCACCAGCTCTCATTACTCCTCCTGGGATAAAAATAGAAGGTACATTGGTCCTTGCCATTCCCATTAAATGAGCTGGAACTGATTTATCACAGCTGGCAATAAATATTCCTCCATCAAAAGCTGTTGCATTTACGTGTATTTCAATCATATTTGCAATCATTTCTCTAGAGGCTAATGAATAATTTATTCCATCATGACCTTGAGCTTGGCCATCACAAATATCTGTTACATAATAATCAGCAGGATATCCTCCCTCTTTTAAAACAACTTCACTACATAGTCTTGAAACTTTATTTAAATGAGCGCTTCCTGGATGACTTTTTCCATAACTGCTTTCAATTATTATTTGCTTTTTTTCTAAATCTTTCTTTTTCCATCCCATGCCCATCCTTAAGCTGTCCATTTCGTAAGCTACTTCTCTTACTTTTTGAAAATTACTCATTTTTATCCTCCTATTTTATAAAAAGGAGCTGTCGCATTAGCGGATTAAAATCCGTTAGCGATAGCTCTTTTTTTTATTTTATGAATCACTTTTATAAATGTTATTTTTCTTTGAGTGTAAATTCACTAAATATAGGAGCACTTAAATAAACCTTAAAGAAAAGGCTTTTTTAAAAATTAATTTATGAAGCTTTTTTTAATTGAAATAAATGCTTTCCAGTACGGCCTGCTTGTATTTTACTATGTAATTTATTTATGTTATGTGCCATTGCAAGAAGGATACTTTCTGCTAATACATTCCTTTGCCCACGACACATAAATCTTCTAAAATTCATGTCTTGCTTTATTTGTGCAAAAGAACCTTCCGCCTGAATACTTCTGTTCATTCTAAGCAGACAACCTTCTTCGCTTATAATTCTTTCTAAATAAGATCTTCTTTGGCGATTAAACTTTTTTGATGTTTCTAATTTTTTTGTTCTTTCTTCCAAAGGAGTTTTACAGTTATTGCCTTTGATACAGCTACTTTTATAAGTACAATTACTACAATCTTCACAAACATAAATTGTCTTTTCACTTTCATATCCTGTTTTTGATTTTCTAAGTTTTATGCTTTCAGCCTTTAATTGCTTACCATTTCGGCATGTATAGAAATCCCTTTCTTCATCATAATTCATGTTTTCTATTTTACCGATATCATTCTTATATTTTCGTGTTTTTGATATTTCATAATTAGCTGGTTTTATAAACGCTATTTGATTATTTTCTTCAATAAATGAGTAATTTTCCTCACTTTCATATCCGGCATCTGCAACTATTTTTAAGTATTTAAAATTTAAGTTTTCTTCCATACTCTTAAGAAAAGGTATAAGTGTAGTTGTATCTGTCGGTTGTGGTCCAACAGTAAGCCATGTAATGTATTCTGAATCTACACCATGCTGCACATTATAGGCCGGCTTAAGTTGTCCATTTTTCATTGCATCTTCTTTCATCCTCATAAAAGTAGCATCAACATCAGTTTTTGAATAACTGTTTCTCTCCCCGCAAGTGTACACTTTTTGAGTATATTCTTTAAACTTTGAAAGATATTCTTCAAGTTTTTCTATTGATTTCTGTAATGCAGTTTTTCTTTTCCCACATCCGTGAACGAATTTTATCCCCTCTGATTTTTTTAGTGCATAAAGCTTTTTCCTAAGCTTTTTTACATGTTTCATTTGCACTTCATTTTTATAGATTAACTTAATATCATAAAGTTCTTCACACTCTTTAACAAGGTCGGCCACTTTAATTAATAATTTTGCCATGTTTTTTGTAACTGCCTTTTTCCAGACAAAAGTATATTTATTTGCATAAGCTTCTATTTTTGTACCATCAATAAAGATAGCATTTCCTGATATCTCATCAATTTTATAAAGACAATTAGTTATTTCCGCTAAGATTTTTTCAGAACATGGAGCAAAATGAAGACTTCTAAATCTTGCAAATGTTGCATGATCCGGAGCGGATGCTCCCTCAAGTAAAAACATAAAATTAATATCTCTACGGCATGCATTTTCAATATCTCGGGACGAATAAATCTTATTCATGTATCCATAAATCACAATCTTCAGCATTTTTCTTGGCGATACTTGATTTTCCTTTATCTTGGAATAAGTCGAATATAAATCTGTTAAATCCATCTCCTCTACAAATTGACTTAGTAATCGCACTGAATCATTAGCTGGTATCATATAATCAATATTTAATGGAAGTTTTAATTGATAAAACTTCTGATTAACGGTATAATCTTTTTGTAAAATGTTTCTTTTTAGCATAAAAACATTTTATCATAAATCCCAAACTCGCGGAGTTTGGGATTTATTTTTTTGTACAAAAAGGAGCTGTGCACTAATTATTTAGTGCGACAGCCCCTTTAAATTAATTTAATTATATCTTCTTTATATTTTTCCAAATTATCTTTAAATATTCCTTTTATAACAAATGGTCTTCCCCCAAGAACATATACTGTTCCATTAAAAAAGATAGCCTCATCTACATCATGGGTGACAAACAATATGATTTTATCCTTTTCTTCTAACATCTCCTTTAAATCCCTCATAATTAAATACTTAATTTTGTAATCTAAAGATTTAAAAGGTTCATCCATTAAAATAAGCTTTGAAGGTTTAAGAAAAGCTCTGGCAATATTAACTCTTTGCCGTATTCCCCCGCTTAATCTTCCAGGATATTCATTTTCTATTTCTTCAATATGTAAAAGCTTTAATATCTCTCTTATTTTCCTTATTCCTTCTTCTTTATTAAAATAATCATATATAAATAGCTCCATATTTTCTTTAACTGTAAGCCAAGGAATTAACCTATCCTCCTGAAATATATAACTTATATCTTTATTTGTATCAATTCCTATTATTTCTCCATTATCAGCCTTTACTAATCCTGCAATAATATTAAGCAAGGTACTTTTACCTCCACCTGATTGTCCAATTATACAATTTATATTATCTTTAATTTCTAAATTAAATTTATCAAATATTATTTTTTCTTCAAAAGACTTAGATAAATTTTTAATCTTTAATTTCATTTTCCTATCTCCATTTATATACCCTTTTCATAAGCAGTCTATTAATTAATTCAAAAAGTAAAGAAAGCAAAGCTATAATGAAAATCCAAGCAAAAATTGCTGTTGTATTGAAATTTACCTTTTCCAACTGAATAGCAGCTCCTATTCCATATCTTGGTTGACCATGAACTTCCCCAGCTATAACTACCTTAAAGGCTAATGAAATAGATGATATCAAAATTCCCATAATATAAAACATAATAGAAGGAATATATATTTTTAGTACTTTTTCCTTTGTTGATACACTATATACTTTACACATATCTAAAATATTTTTATCAATTTCTTTTAAAGAATTTAAAATTCCCTCATATAATATTGGGAAAACTATTGCAAAACCTACAACATAGGGTGCCTTATCCTTATCAAACCAAATAAGCGCCAATAAAACCAATATCATAGTGGGTATTGTCTTTCCTATCGTATTTATCGGCTTTAAAAAATTTCTAAAAAAGGGATACAATAAAGATAGTATCCCTAAAATAATAGATAAAGCTAAAGCACTAGTAAAACTAATAAAAGTTCTATATAAACTGCTAAATACATTGTTTATAAAATCCTTACTCATTAATATATCTAACATTGATAATATAATTTTTTCTATCCTTGGAATATATATTTCCTTATTAATTTTTATTGCAAGAAGCTCCCAAAGTATTATTAAAATCAGGAGTGAAATTAGGCTTTGCCTTTTATTTTTCCATAAAAACTCCTTCATCTGGAACCTTTCCTCCTATAGTTACTGGATCAAAGTCATTTAATTTATTAAAATATGTTTTATATTCATCCTTAGAATCGCTTATCTTTACAAATTTAATATTAGCCTTATCTATTGCCTTGGAAATTATAGACTTATCAGCTGAAACTCCTATTTCCTCACAATAGTTTGCTAATTCCTCCCTATTTTCATTTGCAAAGATAGTACTTTCTTCCACCTTATCTAAAAAAACATCTATAAATTTACTATCATTTTCAATTAAATCTTCTTTTACTATTATAGTAGCTTGAGGAAATCCATAATCTGAAGAATTATTATTTTTCCATTCTTCATTTAAATCCATAACTACTTTTAATTCAGGCTTCTTTGATGAAATTTGTGAGAAAGCTGGTTCAGGAACAACAGCATATTTAGTTTTTCCTGCTAAAATCATTGGGGCAAGTTCAGTAACTCCATTAACATAACTAAAATTAAAATCAGCTTCTATATCATATTCTGTATCTTTTAATATTGATTTAGTAACTATATCAGGTGTTAATCCTTTCCCAATATTATATATTTCTTCTCCCTTTAAATCATCAATAGCTTTTTCTCCATCTAATGAAATTAAATAAAATGCTCCCCATCCAGTTGTTGCTACAATTTTATATCCAGCATTCTTATTATATTGAGTTGCTGCAACATTTGATGGAACAACAGCAATATCAACTTCTCCTTTTAATACCCCTGATACAACATTTTCAGCTGTCTTTTCTATAGAATAGCTAACATTATACCCATCTATAATTTCTGGATTTTCTTTTATCATTTTTGCCATTGCCATACTAGGTAATCCATCTGGAACAATAACTTTAATTTCCCTATCTTCTTTAGGAATATTGTCTGCTTCTTCATTAGTTGATGAGCCACATCCTGTAAAAACAAATAAAGTCATTGCCATTGTAATTATTTGCATTAACTTTTTCTTCATCTTCAATTATACCCCCTGGATAAATATTACTATAACTATAATACTACTCTTTTTTCCATCTTTTTTCAATTTGTAAAAAATGAGTTGTTTCGTTAAGTTTAAGAAACAACTCATTTTTTAATATTTATAGTTCAACTACTCTTTTCATTATTTCATTACTTCTTTGAATAAACTCATCAAGTTCTTCTGCATTTAATGACTTATTAGAAATTAAAGCTAAATCAACTATTTGATTGCATATTAATTTAATTATATCTTTCTTAATTTCATCATCCTTAAGGGATACTAACTTCTTAACTATAGGATTATTATCATTTATAACAAGTGTCTTTTCCTCTGGGAAGCTCATTCCAACAGCTCCGCCAAATTGCTTTTGCATTTCTGCCATTCTTCTTGAATATTCAGAAACAAGTATCATAGCTGGAGTTCCTTCACTTTTTAAACTTTCTACAGAATACTCTTTAACCTTATCGCCTATAGCTTCTTTAAATAATTCTATAATTTTATCCTTTTCTTCTTTATTTTCTTCTTTCTTTTCCTTATCTTTTAGAATATCAGATAAGTCTGAATCAACTCTATTAAACTTAATATTTCCAACCTTATATTCTAGGAAGGATATAAAATTGTTATCTATTGGAGTACTTAGTATAACTGCATCTAATCCGTATTCCTTAAATAACTTAATATATTGAGATTGTTTTTCTGTATCATTAATATAGAATACCTTATTTTCATGTTTGTCCTTTGCATTTTCTAGGTAATCATTTAATGTAATATAATTACCTTCAATATTTTTAAATATTATTGAATCTTTGATTTTATCATAGAAACTTTCATCCCTTAGGCATCCATATTTAATGAATAGTTGAATATCATCCCAGAATTCATTATACTTTTCTCTATCATTTTTGAATATTGAATTTAACTTATCAGCTACCTTTTTTACTATATGCTTAGATATTCTGCTTACATCTTTATCATTTTGTAGGAAACTTCTTGAAACATTTAAAGGTAGATCTGGACAGTCAATAGCTCCTTTTAAAAGTAATAAGAACTCAGGAATAACTTCCTTTATATTATTTGCTACGAAAACTTGATTATTAAATAGCTTTACTTCCCCTTCTATTAATTCAAATTCATTTTTTAATTTAGGGAAATAGAGAATTCCTTTTAAATTAAAAGGATAATCAACATTTAAATGTATCCAGAATAAAGGATCTTGGAAATCATGAAATACCTTATGATAGAATTTTTTATATTCTTCATCTGTACATTCACTTGGCTTCTTAAGCCATAAAGGATTAGTATCATTTAATGGAGTATCCTTTTCAGAACTCTTATCTTCTTCCTTTTTATCCTCATCCTTTAAGAAAATTTCTACAGGTAAAAATCCACAATATTTTTCAATAATTCCCCTTACTTTATAGAAATCTAAAAATTCCTTACTTTCATCATCTATATATAGAGTTATAGTGGTTCCCCTTGTAGTTCTTAAATCTGAAGGACTTATTTCATATTCAGTTCCGCCATCAGAAATCCATCTAACAGCCTCCGAATCTTCTTTATATGAAAGGGTATCTATTTGTACTCTCTTAGATACCATAAATGCTGAATAAAAACCAAGTCCAAAATGGCCTATTATATCACTTCCTTCAGCCATTTTATCTTTATATTTTTCCACAAAATCCTGTGCACCTGAGAAAGCTACTTGATTAATATATTTTCTAACTTCTTCCTCAGTCATTCCTATTCCATTATCACTGAAAGTTAATGTACCTTTTTCTTTACTTACTGAAACTATTATTTTATAATTTTCTTCATTGTTACTTTTAGCTTCTCCAAAAGATACTAGTCTTTTATGCTTACTAACAGCATCACAACCATTACTTATAAGCTCTCTTATAAATATATCTTTATCTGAATATAACCATTTTTTTATGATAGGAAAAATATTTTCAGTATTAATTGAAATATTACCCTTTTCATTACTCATAATATCATCCCTCCAAAACATAATTTTAAAATTCTAAAAAGTTAATGTCAATATTTCCATTGATTGTTAACTATTTGTACAAAATTTGTACATGTTCTCACCATCGTTATTTTATTAAAAAATGTATATAATATATTAAGAATAATAAATCAAAGGAGAAAGATATGAAATCATTTAGCGAATTAGGTTTGAATGACAATATAGTAAAGGGATTAGAACTTCAAGGCATAACTGAACCAACAGAAATTCAATCTCTTACTATTCCTGAAATATTAAAAAATAAAGATGTTATAGGAGAATCTTTTACTGGCAGCGGAAAGACCTTAGCCTTTCTTGCTCCAATATTTCAAAAAATTAATACTGAAAAAAGGGAGATGCAAGTTCTTATTATTCAACCAACTCATGAGTTAGTTATGCAAACAGAAGCACAAATAAAAATGCTTGCAGTTAATTCAAATGTGCCTGTTACTTCCCTAACTTTAATTGGTGATGTCAATATTTTTAATCAAATAAAAAAGCTTAAGGAGATTAAACCTCATATAATAGTTGGTACTCCTGGAAGAGTATTAGATTTAATGAATAAAAAGAAAATTTCAGCTCATACCATTAAAACAATAGTTATAGATGAAGCCGATAATCTTTTAGATAATACAAGCTCAGCCTTTGTTAAAGATATTATAAAAAAGACCATGAAAGATAGAGAAATCTTAATTTTCTCTGCAACCATAAATAAAAATACTTTAGAAACTGCTAAAGCATTAATGAAGGATCCTGTTATCTTTAAAAATGAAAGTAATTTTTCCTTAAATCCAGTTATTGAACATATGTATATTGAAACAGATCCGAGAGAAAAATCAGAAGTGTTAAGAAAATTAACTTCTGCTATAAATCCTCAAAAAGCAGTTGTTTTTGTTAATAATGTCTACAATATTGACTTAGTTGCAGAAAGATTAAACTATCATAATAAGAATGCCTTTGCTATGCATAATAAATTGACTAAAGAACAAAGACAAAATGCCATGGAGAAATTTAGAAAGGGACAAATCAAAATTTTAGTTTCCTCAGATATATCTGCCAGAGGATTAGATATAGAAAATGTAACTCATATAATCAATCTAGATTTTCTTTTATGTATTTTATATAAAATTTTATTCATGAAGTTCAAGCGGTAGCCCATCTGGATCTTGAAAAAAGGTCATTTTTTTATTAGTAAATTCATCTATTCTTATTGGCTCTGTTTCTATTCCCTTTCCTTTCAATTCCTTTATTACATCTTCTATACAATTAACCTTAAAAGCTAAATGCCTTAAACCACATGCTTCAGGTCTTGTTAGCCTCTTTGGGCTATTTTTCATACAAAATATTTCTAACTCAACATCTCCAAGCCTTAAGTCTAATTTATAATCTTGTCTGTTCTCTCTATAATTTTCCCTTATAATCTCAAAACCTAATTTATTCACATAAAAATCTTTTGATATCTCATAATTTGATACTATTATTGCAACATGATGTATTTTATCTAACTTCATTTACTCTCATTCCCCTAACTTTAAAAACTAATTTATATAAATTATATCAAATTTAAACTCACAGCAACATAACATACTCATATATTATTATAAGTCATAAAACTAATACTTTTGTCTAATAAGGAGATATTTAATATGTCATTAAGCTTATGTATGATTGTAAAAAATGAAGAAAAAAACCTTAATCGCTGTCTCGAAAGTGTAAAAGACATCGTAGATGAAATAATTATTGTTGATACAGGATCTACTGATAATACTATAAAAATTGCTGAAAAATATAATGCTAAAATATTTCATTATAAATGGGATAATAGCTTTGCTAATGCTAGAAATTATTCCCTTAGTAAGGCCTCAAAAGATTGGATTTTAATTATGGATGCAGATGATGAGCTTGTAAGTGAAGACAAGGAAAAACTTCTTAATTTAATTAATAATAAGAATATTAAATTAAATGCCTTTCTCGGAGAAACCCTTAGCTACTCTGGAGATTCTCCCGACCATAATATTTACTCCAACTTAAATATAAGACTTATAAGAAATGGAAAGGGCTATAAATTTCAAGGTGATATTCATGAACAGATTATTCCTGGAATTGAAGATAGAAATAAAGAGGGTATTATAGGAATATCTGATATTAGATTTTATCACTATGGATATTTAACCAAAACTGTCTATGAAGGAGATTCTCCTATTTTCTTAAGAGAAATTTTAGGGGTTGGCACTTATAGACCTTACTTTCTATTAGGAAATATATATTGTGCTATTGGAGATTTAGACGGAGCTTTTGAAGCTTATGAAAAATCATTAAAACTTAACCCAAAACTTAATGATGCCTTATTTAAAATTGCTGAAATTATGGCATCTAAAAATATCAGTACTAATGAGATAAAGAAAAAGCTAGAAAGTTATATTGATAATTTTGATGAAGAAACAAACCTTTTATTTTCAAATATATTTTACAAATTAAATGATTTTCACACTGCTTATGATTATATAAAAAAAGCAGAAGAAATAAATAAAAAATCACAAAAAATAATTTTTCATAAAGGAATATATTTATTTTATTTAGGACGTTATAAAGAAGCTCTAAGAGAATTATATAAAGTAATAGATGAAAAATATTATAATCCTTCTGTTTACTGCTGTATTTTATGTGAATTATTCACTAAAAATTATAATCAAGTAGAAAAGCTATTAAAAATAACAGAAGAATTTAATGAACCTGAAGAAAGAATGGTTTATAAAAGTTTCATATCTATATAACTAAGGAATACGAAAATTCAACTAGTGATCCTGTTACAATTAATGAGACCTTAATTATAGCTGCTGTACCACAAATCACTTCAAGTGATGATGTAACTTTCACTTCCTTTGGCTCTATAATAGGAGAAGTTGATTTAGCATAGTATAAAAATTTTATATTAGCGGGGCTGTTAACACAGTCCCTTTACTTTATACATATATACTCTTGAGGTGATAAAATGAAAACTCTTTTAATACCAGCTTCAAAAAGCCTTACAATTACAAATAAATTTCCCTGGAAAAATTTTAATATTGATAGAATTAAAGTAGGTTATGACGGTAATTAACTTTATTATAGTTATCTTTTTTTTAATTTATCTTCCTTTCCTCGTAATATTGTTATATATAACTCTAAACTTATATTATATAAACTTGATAAATTCTATAATGATAAACATAGCAAATTTTTAATAAGTCCTCTTAAGGAAGATTTTAATAAATATACAACTTATTACAATCCTCCAGCCTATTATCGTCACAAAAGAATTCCCTTTTATCCTATAACTTCAAAAATTGCCATATCCACTGATATTACACCCATAGTTTGTGACTGGATAATTAATAGAAAGAATAATAAATTAATATAGAAATAACTAGGGCAGGTACTGGAAAAAAAGATAATTATTATGTCTCTGATGAGTATGATAATTCTTCAAATAAATTTTCTCTTAATATTAATAAAACTTATAGTATTCCTATATTTCCTAAAATAAAAGCTGGAGACATTAAAAAAGTAAATTTATTTGGATCATATAAAGGTTCAATCTCAATATCCTAATCAATATAAAATAATGACCCTCTATTTTATGAAGGGTCATTATTTTTATTTCAAATAAGATTTATTCTTTAAGCTTATTTAATACATATTCTACTTCTATATTTGTTGTAATAAGTAATCCTTCTTCATCTAAATCAAAAAATTCATTATGATGCGGCTTAGCTGTATTAGGATTGCAGCTATTTCTTGTTCCTACCTGAATATAGGTACCCGGTACTAAAAGTAAGTAGTCTGCAAAATCATCAGCCCCTAATTGCTTCGGTTTATTAGTTATAAGATTTTCTTCCCCAATAATTCCTTTTACCAGTTCAGCAACTTCCTTACTAACTCTTTCATCATTTACAAGAGGGGCAGCATAATCCCTAAATTCTACTATAGCCTCTGCTCCATACATTGAAGCTATATCTTTTGCTATCTTCTCTACTGTTTTGTTTGTTTTTTCTCTTGATTCTAAATTAAAAGTTCTTGTTGTTCCTTCTAAGCTAACTTCATCTGCAACTGTATTATAAGTAGTTCCTCCTTTAATCAGTCCTATTCCAACAACTACTGTATCAATTGGATCAGTCTGCCTGCTCACTATTGATTGTAAATTTATTACTATCTGACTTGCTATATATAGGGCATCTATTGATAGGTGAGGCTTAGATACATGCCCACCTTTTCCTTTAACTATTATTTTAAAATAATCACAAGATGCACAACATGGTCCCGCCGTTACTGATACTTTCCCCAAATCTATTTCAGATGATACATGGGCTCCAAGAATTTCTTCTACGCCCTCTAAACATCCTTCTTTAACAAAGATTCTTGCTCCTTGTCCAATCTCCTCAGCTTGTTGGAAAAACAATCTTACTTCTCCAGCTAAATCTTCCTCCCTTCCTTTTAAAATCTTTGCTGCTCCAAGAAGACTAGCTATATGTCCATCATGTCCACAAGCATGATTATAACCCTTATTTATAGATTTATATCCTTCATCTTTATTATCTGGCACTTTAAGAGCATCAATATCTGCTCTTATTGCTAATACTCTATTTGAAGGCTTTTTGCCTTTTATTATTCCTAAAACCCCAGTTTCTCCAATTCTCTGATAAGGAATATTTAATTTATCTAATTCCTCTTCTATTTTATTTGCAGTATTATACTCCTTTAAGCTTTCTTCAGGATGCTGATGAAAATATCTTCTTAAAGAAGTTATATATTCCTTTTCTTTTATAACATAATCTTTTATAGTCATTAAAACGCCCCCATTTTTATTTACTTTATTTCCAAGTTGGGATATAAGAGCCCTTATACTCCTCTTCTATTATATTAGCAACTTCATCTGTTCTATAAGCTTCTACAATCTTCTTATAAATCTCATTATCTTTATCTTCTGTTCTTGCAACAATTACATTTATATATGGATTATCACTACCTTCTTTAACTTCTTCTAAATAAATTGCATCATTTTTTGGTATGAAGCCCGCATCAACTGCATGTCCTCCATTTATTACTGATGCATCAACATCTTCTAACAATCTAGGTGTTTGCGCTGCTTCTACTTCTATAATTTCTATCTTTTTAGGATTTTCAGTTATATCGTCCAAGTTTGGGGTATATCCTGCTGCTTCATCTACCTTAATAAGCCCTGCTGCCTCTAGAAGTTTCAAAGCCCTTCCTCCATTGGTTGCATCACTTGGTATTGCAATCTTTCCTCCGGCTGGAATTTCATTAACAGATGAGATTTTCTTTGAGTAAATTCCAAGAGGAGCTATTAAAGTTTCTCCTATAACTGATAAATCAAATCCTCTATCTGATATATCTTGATTTAAATATGCATAGTGTTGAAATGCATTTAAATCTATTTCCCCATCTGCTAAAGCTTGATTTGGCTGACTATAATCTGAGAAGGAAATAAGCTCTACAGTTACTCCTTCTTCTGCTAAATTATCTATTACTGGCTTCCATTGAGGATTATCTTCACCAACTACTCCAATTTTAACAACATTATCATCTTCTACTGCCTGTGCCCCACATCCTGCTAATGAAAAAACTAATACTCCTGATAAGATTATATTTAATAATTTTTTTGCTTTCATATTTATAATTCCCCTTTCCTATTTTGCTTATTGCTATTATTTTTTAATGAGTAGTTTTACTTATTACTTTATTTCCTGCCCATTGAATTAAATTCACTAGAATAAGTAGTATTATTACAGTTACAACTGTTATATCTGTTTGATATCTTTGATGTCCATATCTTATTGCTAAATCTCCAAGCCCTCCTCCCCCTACTGCTCCTGCCATGGCTGTTAACCCAACTAAACTTACAAATGTTATTGTTGTAGCTCTAACAATGTTTGGTATGCTTTCTTTTAAATATACCCTAAATATTATTTCTAAAGGTGATGACCCCATTGATTGGGCTGCTTCTATTACACCCTTATCTAATTCTGCTAAAGCACTTTCTATTTGTCTTGCAAAGAAGGGTACTGTTCCTAAAACCAGTGGAATCATTGATCCTTTTGTTCCAATTGCTGTTCCTACTATTGCCCTAGTTAGTGGAATAGCTAATGTTAATAAAATAATAAATGGTATTGACCTTGTAACGTTTATTACCTTATCTAGAAAATAATAAACTGGCTTATTTTCTAATATATTTCCCTTCTTTGTTACTATTAGAATTATTCCTAAAAAAAGACCAATAACAAAAGATATTAGACCAGCTACTACAATCATAAGTAGGGTTTCCCCAGTAGCTTTAATAATTTCATCTACTTTTGGTAATACATTAGGCAATAACTTTTGTGCTAACTCTGCCATCCTTAATCACCTCAACTTCCACATTATTTTCTTCAAGATATTTAATAACATTTCGGACTTTCTCTTCTTCTCCTCTTATAATTACAATAAGTCCTCCAAGAGGGGCATCTTCAATTATTTCAACATTTCCAAAAATAATATTAGCATCCACATTAAATTCCCTAGATATTATTGAAATTATTGGTTCGGTTGTACTATTTTCAAGATATTTAAGTTTTAAAATTTTCTCATCCTCTCTAATTTCTACAACTGAAGATTTGTCTTCTATGAGGTAATTAATATTGCTTAATATAGATGTACTTTCTATAAAGTTTCTTGTAATTTCTTGCTTAGGCTCTGAAAATACTTTAAATATATTTCCTTCCTCCACTATCCTTCCCTTTTCCATAACAGCAACTCTTGTACATATTTCCTTAACTACATGCATTTCATGTGTTATTACTACAATTGTTAAATTAAGCTTTTTATTTACTTCCTTTAAAAGCCTTAGTATTGATTTCGTTGTCTGTGGATCTAAGGCACTAGTTGCTTCATCACAAAGTAAAACCTTTGGATCATTAGCTAAGGCCCTTGCAATTCCCACTCTTTGTTTTTGACCGCCGCTTAATTGAGATGGATATGCACTTTCCTTATCCTCCAGTTCAACAAGTTTTAATAGAGATAAAACTTTCCCTCTTATTTCTTCCTTAGACAATCCACTCCCCCTTAATGGGTAAGCTATATTTTCAAATACCGTTCTTGATTTCATAAGATTAAAATGTTGAAATATCATGCCTATCTTTTTTCTTTCTTTCCTAAGTTCCTTATTTGATAAAGTTACAAGATTCTTACCATCTATAATAACTTGTCCTTTATTTGGCTTTTCAAGAAGGTTTATGCATCTAACAAGGGTCGATTTACCAGCTCCACTAAAGCCTATAATTCCATAAATATCTCCCTTATTAATCTTTAGTGTTACATCTTTTACTGCCTCTACTTTGCCAGCTTTTGTAGTATAACTTTTGTATAAATTTTTTAATTCTATCACCTTTCCCCCTCCTTTTTATTTAAAAATAAAAAACTGCTTTCCTAAAAAATAAGAAAGCAGTGTAATAAACACATTAAACTTTCTATCTTTTAGACGTAGTTAACCTGTAGAATTTAGCACCAAAAATCATCCTAATTTCGCTTAATAATTTTGGTTGCTAGACTTCACAGGGCCAGTCCCTCCGTCTTTAGATAAAAAGTTATTTAGTTTTAGATTACTTATTTTGTATTATATATTTACAGCTGATAAATTGTCAATATATTTTTTTATTAATAACTTGTTCATCTTAAATTAAAACATATTTAAAAATAATAAAAATTGGCTAGGATAGTAGGATTCGAACCTACGAATGCCACAGTCAGAATGTGGTGCCTTACCACTTGGCGATATCCCATCATTTGGAGCAAATAGTGGGAAGTGAACCCACCTTTCCAGCTTAGAAGGCTAGAGTATTAACCAATATACAATATCAGCCCTTTATTATAGAGAATTATAACTCTAACAATATTTCTTGTCAATTTATTTTTACTTATAAAATATAAACAAAAAACCTCTGATAATTATATATAATAATCAGAGGTTTTTAAATCCATTTATATTTTTATTATGGTAATTCAAAATTCATTAAATTAATTACTCTTCTAATTCTGAGAATTCGTCTTTACCAACTCCACAAAGTGGACATAACCAATCTTCTGGAACATCTTCAAAGGAAGTTCCTGGTTCTACTCCATTATCTGGATCTCCTAGTTCTGGATCATAAATGTATCCACAAACATCACATATAAATTTTTTCATGCTCAATACCTCCTACAATGGTTTCTATTATTAAATATATTATCAAATATATTTAATTTAACAACATTTTCCTTAGATTTGCAATACTATATTTTATAATATTGAACTTATATAATCTGCTGCCTTTTCTACATCCTTCTTAGATTCTTCATTAAGAGAGAATCTTACTCTTACTGGGAAATTAACTTCAATCATACCAGTAGACTTTATTATTGAGGAAGTGCTTAATACCTTTGCATTAGTTTCATTTAAGTAATCCTGAATTATTTCTATAGGTTCTCCACTCCATCCAAAGGAGCCAAATGCAGCAGCTACTTTACCTTCTAAATTCATATCCTTTAACTTCTTTAAAATATTTTCAATGGATCCTATTAAATCACCATATCTTGTTGAAGTACCAAATAGCAATGCATCTGAATTTCTAATGGCTTCTATAATATCACTTTCTTCGCTCTTATCAGCATTAAATATAGCTACTTCTATATCTTCAGCTTCAAGATCCTTCTTAAACTTCTCTGCAATAGCTTTTGTTGAATTTGTCATTGTTGTATATACTATAGCAACTTTTTTTCCTTTCTTAGTTTGCCTACTTCTCTCATCATATATACTGATATATTTTTCTATATTTTGATCTAATACATATCCGTGAGATGGTGCTATCATTTCAATTTCTAATTCTTTTAATGCAGAAATTAATGGTCTTACATATTTTTTATGTGGTGACATTATAAGATCATAATATACTGTAAATGCTTCTGTAATATCCATATCTGTCTTTCTGTCAAAGGTCTCATTGGCTGATAAATGTGTACTAAATACATCACAAGGGAATAATATTTTATCTTCAATGCAGTAAGTAATCATTGTTTCCTCTGTATGAAGATATGGTGTCATTCTAAATAGCAATGTTTTTCCACCAATATCAACAGTATCTCTATCTTTTACAACTAAAAAGTTTCTATCATGTAGTTTGTATAATTCTTTTATATGATATACAGCTTTTTCACTACAAATTATTGTTGCATTAGTAGCTTGTCTTGCTAATCCGCCTAATGCTCCAGAATGATCAGGTTCTGTATGGTTTATAACGATATATTGTATTTTCTTTAAATCAATAATCTTTTTTAAATTTTCTATATATTGCTTTGTAAACATTATATCTACTGTATCTATTATTGTTGGTTTTTCTGTTTCTAATAAATAGCTGTTATATGTTGTTCCTTGTTCTAATATTAGTCTATGAAATGGTACTTTTCTATCGTCTATAATTCCAACTGAATAAACATTATCCTTTAATTTAATTTTTCTTTCCATAAAATCTCCTCCTAAATTAGCAGCATATCTATTTCTCTTTTCTATGCCTTTATTATAGGAGATAAATTTAAAAGATTATGTGATTTTAATCAAATTTGAAAATAAGTGATAATTTTTTTCATTAAACTATAAAAAAAGAAGATTGAAAACAATCTTCTTTTTTAAATATTATTTATTATCCTCTTCTTCGATTATTACTGTCTTACTAGAAATAAGTTTTTTGCAATTATTACAGAAATAATTAACAGCTCCGCAGCCCTTTATAACTTCTACTTCTTTTTTACATTCTGGACAATAATATTTCATAAAATCACCTCCATATAAAATAATTTAATACTATTATATTTTATTGTTTTTGAGAATTTATTAATTTTTCGTAATCATCACCTAATAATTTATAATTATAGAAATCCGAATTCTTTCTTAACTCTGCATCAACATAGTCTATTCCATATCTCTCAAGTAATGTTTGCTCTTCAGAAAATAAATTAGTTCCCAACCCTAATTTATCTCCTTCAATTTCAACTCCCATACTTGCTAAAATACTTGGAAAAATATCATAGTTTGAAAAACTTCTATTTTTTTCTTTTACTGGTTCGATTACTGAATTTATAAAAGCATTATAAGTAACTCTCTCATATTTTTCAGGAACTATTCTTGACTCAAAGTGTTCTGCCTCTTGCATACTATTATGATCTCCAACTAAAACAATAGTAGTATTATCATAAAAATCCTGTTCCTTGATCCATGAAATGAATTCATAAACTTGCTTTGAGGAATGTGCATGTACATTTTCATATTGTGTAGGATATTTATCTTCTGCTTCTGCTTCTAACCAGCCATCTGGAAAATGAGTATTTACTGTTAGAAGACTAAAGTTAAAAGGTTCATCCTTTTCTGCCAATTTAACTATTTCTACCTTTGCCCATTCATTTAATTTCTGATATATATTCTGCAAATTTAGAGCTTGTATACTGTGAGCCTAAATCACTGTGTAATATAACCTGTTTACTAGGCTTCTGACATTCATAGGCGTTCTTTACAGCTTTAATGGCTAAATCAGTATCCATAACTTTATCAAAGGCATAGCCTATAATTTTTCTACTATGAAGGTCCATTACAGAAGCAAGGTAGCACCATCCATCTCGCAGAGTATGAATATATGTAATATCAGTAACCCATTTTTCATTGATTGTAGTCGTTGAAAAGTCTCTTTTTAAGATGTTCTCCCTTTCTTCAACCTTGGCTTTAGATGAATGGGGCTTGTACTTCTTACAAACTATTGACTTTATCCCCAAATCATTCATAAACCTTTGCACTCTCTTTAAACTTATGGATTCTCCCTGATTTGTTAGTATTTTATGGATCTTAGGAGCTCCATAACGTTTTTTATTATCATTATATATTTTAAGAATTTTTTCTTTTAATCTTTTATTCTCAATACTTCTTCTACTTTCAATTTGTTTAAGACTTTTGTAATAAGAGCTTCTTGAAACCTTAAGCAGTCTACACATTAGCTTAACATTATGTTTATCCTTATTATCATCTATGAATTTAAAAATAGAATTTACTTTTTCGCGAATATGGCCATGGCTTTTTTTTAGTATTTCATTTTCCTCCTTGATCCTTGCCATCTCCTGCTTCAATGCCTTATATTCTTTCATAGTTACAACTTCACCTTCATCAATAACAACAGGTATTGAGTTTTTTATCCAACCGTTAATAGTAGACTTTGAAATGCCATATTCGCTGCTTAACTCTGCTAAACTTTTTCCTGAATTGTATAGTTCTACTATTGTGTTTTTAAATTCATCAGTATATTTCCTTTGATTTTTTGCCATTTTGTAGACACTTCCTCTCTCCAATTTTATTTTAACTTGTTCTAGTTATTGTGTCTACAAAACTATACTAACACCACACATCCTTTACTTTGGTATCTTTTAAATACCATTCGCATAAACTCATACTCTTCTTCAGTATCAAGCATAAGACAATTCTCACTTTTAGCAAATGCTTTAGTACTATCTTGAGCCATTCTAAAAAATACAGGTTGTCCTAATTTCTTAAAAGCAAGAAGAAATTGAAAATCATCTATTTGTAAATCTTTTCTATTATATATATCTATATCAAACACTTTGACCACCACCTTGAAAATTAAAATATGTAAATAGTGTTTGTAACAATAATTGGTGGTCTTATTAAAAAGCGAAAAAAATAAAAGCCCTATTCAAATTACATTTTGAATCTGACTTTATCATTCTTATATCTATTATCTCATTTTGTTTTCCCTTTGATGCTTCTACTGTATCAAACCAAAAAGCCTTATGTCAAGTTTTACATACTTTTTGTTTTTTGTGAAAAAAGTACAACAATAAACTCCTAAATAGTGAGTAGTAGTAGGGGGTTATTGTTGTACTTATTAACCAGTAATTTATTTTATCTATATTTTTATTTTAAAGCCTTGTTTATAAGTTTTTCTATATACTTTTTATCATCCCTTTGTAGAAGAACATTGCACT
>Ga0209537_1000321_pt1 | contig 58667 bp, 58 predicted proteins | sample BioPla4DNA1_FD_187698 | JGI IMG/M metagenome (GOLD analysis project Ga0209537, IMG submission 187698) | Biogas fermentation microbial communities from Germany - Plant 4 DNA1 (SPAdes) (version 2) | ecosystem: Engineered > Bioreactor > Anaerobic > Digestate | place: Bielefeld, North... | reverse complement strand
GGTTATGGCCGCCCTTCGGCCGGTGCGATCGCTCAGGTACGACCCGACCGCCAGACCGGCGAACGTACCCAGGTATGGAAGGCTGGCCGCCCACACCAGCTCATCGTCGGTGAAGCCCCTCGCCAACAGAAGGAACGTGGGCAGCCACAGTGAGAGGCCCCACCACACCTGGGTCTCCAGTGTCTGGGCCAAGATGAGGGTCGTAAGTCCCTTGACCTTCAGCGCTTCACGGAGGTTGCGGCATGTGAGCAGGAAATTGTCCTTGAGCCCTTTCACATCGCAATCTATGGGGCCCTCCGGAGTGTCCTGAAGGTATCTCCAGATCGGGACGAGAATGAGGAAACCGGCCACCGCCAGGACGATGAACATCACGTTCCAGCTCGTGGCCATGATAAGCGGGAGAAGCAGCAAGGGGGACAGTAGGTTGGACATCCCGGTCGATGAATGATACAGCGAGTTCATTCGGGACCTGAGCCGGGCAGGGTACCATGCCTGGGTGGCCCTGCTGGCCGCTGGAAAGAGCACCCCCTGGGTTAGGCCCAGGGTCACCCTCAGCAGGACGAACGCCGAGTAGAAGATGCCGAGCAGGCCGGTGAGCAGCGTCACCACCGACCAGCTGGCCACGGCGATGAGGATGCCTTTTCTTGGCCCATAGCAGTCCACCAGCGGACTGATGAGGATGTTGGATAGGCCATAGCCGACAAGGAACACTCCCAGCAGGACACCGCCGAGCGAGCCGATCTGGGCAGGGGTCCAGTCGAAATCCTCTGCCACGAACGGTATCGCCACTGACAGGCTCACCCTTACGAGGTAGCCGATGAGCACCGAGAGGAACAATAGTACCGCGACTATCGTCGCCTTCCGTTGTCGCTCACGGGGGTCCATCGATGCTTTGTTCCATCGTCCTCTTTATCGTACTTTCGGACGATGACGATCCTTCCGCGGCGGATGCACGTTCACAAGGCACCGAGCTCAGCATGGGACGGTCCATGTCCTGTCATCATGTCATATGCCTAGAGTTGAAGGTCAAGGACCTCGTGCCGTTCTCTGAAAAGGTTATCTATCGATTGTTCATTGCTCGAGGCATGGATATCATTCAGCGTGGGGCCGAGGCGGAGATCCGGCGAGGAAAGTGGCTGGGCCGCGACGTCATAATCAAGAGCAGGGTCCCCAAGAGCTATCGGCTCCCTGAGATGGACCGCTCCCTCCGCAACATGCGGACGAGGAACGAAGCCCGCCTCATCCATGAGGCCAGGGAAGCCGGCGTTCCCACGCCGATCATTTACGACATCGATACCGTGAACGCCGAGATGACCATGGAGTTCATAGACGGCCTCAGGGTCAAGGATGAACTGGGGAGGTCCGCCCCGGATGAGGTGCGCGACCTCCTGAGGGAGATGGGGCGCTCCATCGCCTACCTCCACCGCTGTGGCATAGTGCACGGGGACCTGACGACCTCGAACATGATAATGAGCAAGGGGCGCATGTGGTTCATCGACTTCTCCCTGGGTTCCAGATGTGCATCGGTGGAGGAGATGGGAGTGGACATACATCTCCTGAAGGAGTCGTTCCAATCCGCCCATCCCGAGCTGCTCGATCGTTTCCATATCATATTGGAATCATACAAGGAGAACTTCGAAAGAGCCGATGAGATCGTTCGCAAGGCGAAGGAGATCGGCAGCCGGGGGAGGTATACATGAAGCTGAAGATAATAACCTCCAACGCAGGAAAGGCTGTGGAGTTCCGTACCGCCCTGGGCAGCCTGGGCATCGAGGTGGAGCCTCAAGATGAGGACTGCGACGAGATCCAGGCAGATACGCTGGAGGAGGTCGTAAGGTCCTGCCTGTCGCAGCTCCGCTCGAAAGGACTGGGAGATTACGTCCTGGACGATTCAGGGTTGTTCATCAACGCCCTGGGCGGTTTCCCCGGCGTGTATTCCGCCTATGCCCTCAGGACCATAGGCATCGATGGCATCCTGCGACTGATGGATGGAAGGGCGGACCGTTCGGCACGGTTCGAATGCTGTATCGGATGTTCCTTCAAGGGAGAGGAGTTCGTCGTCAAAGGACGTTGCGATGGCATCATCTCCGAACGGCCGTCGGGCAAGGGGGGCTTCGGCTTCGACCCGATATTCGTTCCATCTGGATATGAGGAGACGTTTGCCGAAATGTCCATAGATGTGAAGAATGGTATCTCTCATCGCGGCAGGGCCATCCAGGCACTGTCTGAAACGCTTAGGGGGAAGGTCTGATGGAGCTCAGGGACAGGACGATATTGGTCACGGGTTGTGCAGGGTTCATCGCCAGCCATCTGGCGGAGGAGCTGTTGAGGCGTGGCAATCGCGTTGTTGGGATCGACAATCTATCCGCAGGAAGAAGGGAGTTCATGAGCGGCATGCTCTCGGATCCCGGCTTCCGCTTCATCGAAGGCGACCTTCTCACCATGGACCTCTCTGGCCCCCTGAAAGGCGTCGATGTACTGTGTCATTTCGCCGCCAATCCTGATGTGAGGTTGGGGGCGACCGATACCAGGGTGCATTTCGATCAGAACATCACCGTGACCTATCGCCTGCTGGAGGCGGGGAGGAAGAGCGGGTTGAAGGACATCTTGTTCCCCTCGACCTCGACCGTATATGGTGAGACCGACGTCATACCGACGCCGGAGGACTATGGGCCACTGCTGCCCATTTCAGTATATGGAGCGTCGAAGCTTGCTTGTGAGGCCCTCATCGCTTCCTACTGCCACTCCTTCGAACAGAACGCCGTGCTATACCGCTTCGCAAATGTCGTGGGGACGAGGTCGACGCACAACGTGCTGCATGATTTCATAAGGAAGCTGCGTGAAGACCCGACATCGCTCGAGATCCTGGGAGCGGAGCCAGGCACATCGAAATCATATGTTCACGTCAGCGATTGCGTCCAGGGAATGATCGTCGGCGCCGAGGCGGCACGCGAGCAGGTGGAGGTGTTCAACATCGGCTCCAGGGACTGGATGACCGTCAAGGATATAGCGGACATCGTCACCGAGGAGATGGGGCTCACCCCTGAATACAGGTGGACCGGAGGGGTCATGGGCGGCAGGGGATGGATAGGGGACGTCAGGAAGATGCTGCTGTCGGTGGACAAGCTCACGTCTGCGGGGTGGACGCCCAGAATGGGCTCCAGGGAAGCGATCCGCCGCGCGGTGCAGGAGATCCTGGCCTAGAACGGGATCAGGTTCCAGATCGAGTCTCCCGTCGCATCGATCATGTACAGGAAATCGGACCGTATGCTCCAGTCCCTCTCCGGCGAAGTGTAGCCAGACTGCGTGGGAAGACCGCCAGCATAGGGGAAGCCTGTCGTGTCGACGATCAGCCAATAGCCCGTATCATCGACGAGATAGGATATCGGCATCTGCTCAACAGGCATACCATAGTACGAAGCCACGGCGGCCCTGACCTCCGCCACCCTCTGCTCGTCCGTGCCGATGAACACTGTTGAGAACGCATGACCCTCGACGATATTGACCCTGGCGTTCCCTCCCAAGGCCCCGATCATGCTGGCCAACAATATGGCATGGTCCTCGCAGTCGCCAGACATCTTGCTGAGCGTTTCACTGGCACTCTGCCAGTGGTCCGATCCGACGTCTTGCCGATATGTTATGTTCTTACGCACCCATTCGTACGCCTCTATTACCTGCATGATGTTGTACTTCCCCGTCCCCGGCCATCTTGCCTTTATCTGATCGGCGATCCCATTGGCCGCTTCGTAACTCACCAGGGAATTGATCTTGGCGTAATATGGTGCATTGTTCCTCTCCACATTCTGCTCATGTTCCTCGATCAGCGGGAGGACATTGGCCCTGTGCTCTGAAGGCATGACGACCGTGCGATGGCGCCACACCTCGAACGCCTGTCCAAGCGGGCCTCGCACGATCTTTGAAGATGCCGCATTGGCCACGATGCTATAGCGTTGAGGGCCAGGCTCGCTGGGGGCGTTGAACACCAGCAGCCCCAATGAGATCTCCTGCTGACTATCTACATATGTGCTGCAATTCCGGTAGGTTGAGGTGCCGTCCTCCCATTCTATGCCAAACCCATAGATGTACAGCCGCCCAGAGGGGTTCTCGTTCTCCACATTCAGCCATAATGCCCCGCCAGCCCTCGCGTAGATCTCCTCGGTGATGCTCCACTTCAGCGTGATGTGGGGATTGTCGGGGTGGCCTGGGTCAGAGAGCGAAGGCTCCTCGTCCCTGACGGTCTCGGCATATACGATCTCGGGCGCTTGAAGTTCGGATGGATCGAAGCCGCTCGATAGACAGCCGGCGAAGAGAGTTCCCGCAACCGCCACGATGACTATTAAAATGACCGTGACCGTCGCGACATTCTTCATAGACTTGAATATGGTTGACGATGAATAAAAAGAGTAAGTGATGATTATCAGAGCAGGACAGTAATAAGGAAGGAAGAGCAAGCTTTATTTTGAGACGCGCTTTACCCGGATATCACACGGGTCTGTGGGGTAGCTTGGTCCATCCTTGGGGCTTTGGGAGCCTTAGACCCCGATTCAAATTCGGGCAGACCCACCATCACTCATATCTAGTCATCTCAAGACGTTTTTCAATAGATGGGGTTTTTGACACCATTACTGGCGATGTTTTGTCCTATCTGATCGCATAACTTCAACGTCGTATTGGGCCCGTATGCCTCAATTGAGCCGGCATGTCCATGACCATGCTCATATCGCCGTCACATCCTACTCGATCCTTTTCAAGGCCAGCGCTAGCGTGAAAGTGAAGTTCGTCAATGACATACCTCAGATGCGAGAAGACATTGACGAAGCGAACGACAGGATCGACGACTTCTACATTCAGCTGAGCGAGTTAACCTCGAGGCTCGACAACACCATTTCCCGTCTCGAAGATATCGAGGATCTGCTTGATCTTACAGTACTAGAGCTTGCGGATGCATACGCCTGGCTGCAAAACGTGAACGACCAGTTGGAAGAATGCTACCAAGCGCATAACCTCACGGCCGACAAGGCCGACAAGGTCGAAGCGCTGATGGATGAGGTCTCGTCGGTAAGGAACTCGCTAGCGACCTTCCAGACCTCGTTGGAGAACATGAGCTCGTCGCTCAACCTCACCAGGGGGGAAGTGGCCGAGATCCAGGCCATCCTGGATGAGATCGACGACGACCTATGTTCGGTCGAGGGCGGGCTGAACAAGACCATGACCGACCTGAGGGCAACGGAGAAAAAGGTCGCCGAGATGGACAGCGATCCGATGGCCATGATACTGGGGGGGGGTCGGGAATCTTCATCGGCATAGTCGCGATCGGCCTCGTCCTGATGAGGACGCGAAGGACGTTGTGAGTCCAAACCCCTTTCCTCTTTATTCTTTCCAGATCGTCTTTCTCGAGCGTCTTGGACCATCGGGTTTTGAAGGAAGTGATGGGCGGTTTCGGGCTGACCCGTCATATTCTTCTTCCAGCCGCCCCGTCATCAATGTCAACACCGCCCATCTTGCACACAATTCTCAGTCCGGCCCCATGCGTGATGGCCGTCCGCAAGCCTAGATGAGAGTCCTTGACCGCCCATCAAGACGAGAGGGGACGGTTTACGAGGCAGAGCAACGAGAGGTCATTTCGTGAATAAACGATTAGTGAGCGTAATATCGAGCGCAATATAGAATATCTAGAGTCTTGTTCCAACCTTTCAATGACCAAGAAGATCATCAAGAACATACGAGCGAAAGAGGTCATGAGCCATGACGTGGTCACTATCTGCCCCGAGGCCACCCTGAAGGACGCTCATGAGATGTTCAAGAAATACGATTACAATTCCCTTCCCGTATTGAGCGAGGGCCGTATCGTCGGCATCATGACCAAGCTTGACCTCCTACGGGCGTTCAGCTATGGGACGAGGTTTCGACGGAGCAGCTTCTTCGATACCCTTTCCGAGAACGTCTCCGACGTCATGCGCACGGCAATCGTGTCCGTCTCCCCTGACGACGACCTGCAGACCGTGGTCGACTACATGGTGGAGTTCGCCCTGAAGAGCATACCAGTGGTGGATAACGGTCAAGTCGTGGGCATGATCTCAAGAGATGATGTGATGCGGCACCTGCTCCTTGAGGACTGATGACCGATGCGCCCCGGCAGTCTGCTGGGTCGCCTGCTCTTTAATATTTAAGCGGACGCTTCCCAGGCCTTGATCCATAAGATCGATTCCTCATGACCCAACCCATTTATCTAAGAAACTTATGCACCTCATAGGAATCGATATGCTGACATCGATGCGTTTTGAACCCTATGAGGGCAAGGAGGACAGTGGCCGCATGGTCGTCTACCTCCGAAAATCCTTCACATGCCGTGTGCCTATCGGACATATAGAATATGAAAATGCTGAGGAGAAAGAAGCCTTGAGGAAGATCTGGATCAAAAGCCGTCCTGATGTTGAAGAGATTGGTCCAGAGGTAACGGTTGGCCTATTCCACGAGGTCTATTTCAAGAGGTGATGTCGTGGAGATGAAGTTGAGATTTGTCAATGAGGAGGGTAGGGAAGGCGGCGTCTGTCATGTCCACAAGGTGGTTGAAGGCGACCTGAAAAAGATTGGCGAGATCAAATACAGCGACCAGAGCGATAGGCGATGGATCATTGATGTCGTAAAGTTTCACTCGAACGTCGAGATCATGGAGTGAAACTTATTCATTTTTTCTTACAAGACCCTGATTGCTCTACCAGTTCACCAGCGCCCCGACGAACTCTTCCGCCTTCTTCTGCCAATCCGCCTCCAACGGCCCCTTCAGATCGGTCACGTGGAACTTCATGGCAGCCACCTTCTCCAAGCCCTTCGCCTGCAGGGCGTCGTCCATCATGGGCTGTATGCGCTGCCATCGAGCTATCTCTTCCTCGGTTGGCATCCTGCCTTTCCTGTCAGGCCGGGGCGTCCCTTCGGTGGAGAATATCGCATATCTTGTTCCGGACGGAGGGCTTACGTTCTTCAGAAAGCGCCGCATCCCTCCGATGGGCTTCCCTATACGTCCAGGAGAGCCGAAGATGTACAGGTCTGCTTGAGGAAGGGCTCGGGGCGAGACGTCCTTGATATGCTTCACATCCACTTCATGACCTCGCATCTCCAGTAGCCGCCCGATTTCCCCGGCGACCTCAGCGCCGTTTCCGTACTTGGAGGCGTGATAGATCTCGACCCTCATGATGGTCCGACCGCCTTACATGAATATCAACTTTTAGAAATATTGGAAGGACGGGGTGAACGTCTCCTAACCGCGATTGCTCTAGCATGGAGGTGGCCATCCGTGAAGCGGGGCAGGGTCAAGCGTTGAACAAAAGGGGAGTGAGGCTTGCCGTACCGTACGCCGGTACGGCGAAGCCATAAGTGGTTTGACCTTCAGTCGTTCCAGATCGCGTTCAGGTCGACATGTCGCCTGACCAGTTCCGCCACCATCTCGACCTTGGCGGTATCGGATGGATCGATGCGGGTGATCAGGTTGTCCACCATGTCCGCGGTGACCTGGGTGCCATGACCGACCAGCAGGACGGGGATCTTCTGCTCCTCGGCCTTGACCAGGATGGTCTGGTCAGGATAGAGTCCTCCGGTCAGGATGAGACATGAGGTGTCGGTGGTCAAGGCCGACATGAGCATGTCTGACCGGTCCCCTCCGGCGATGAGCGCCTTGCGGGTCAGACGGCGCATCTCCTTCTGCGCGGATTCGGCGGTCATGCCGCCGACCATGATCTTCTCCACGCTGCGGTTGAGGCCCTCCTCGCCGGCCAGTACCTCCGCGTTCAGGCCCTCCACGATCTCCTTCACTCGGGGGTAGTTGAGCTCCTGGACGGTGGGTATGCAGCCAAGGACGTTCACTCCCGCGCTTTCCACCATCTTGACCACCCTGGGGTCGTCACACATGTTGAGGATCACGCCCTTGATGCTCTGACCGTTCACCTGGGCAAGGCGTTCGTGGATCATGATCTTGTCCAGGGCGTCAGGGGTGCTGGTGGAGACCAGAATGATCTCGGCCCCCAGCTCCTTGGCGATGGACATGCCGTCGAGATTATGCCGAGCTCCCGTGCTGAACAGTTGGGCTCCTTCCACCAGCATGAGGTCGAATTCGTCCTTGACCTTCTCGAACCCTGCCACCACGCTCTCCATGGTGACCGGATTGAAGATGTCATACTTCATGGGGGACAGCAGCTCTTCGCTCGCTTCCAGGTTCAACGCCTTCTTCATCATGTAGGCGTCGCGGTCGACAACTCGCCGCTCCACGCACATGACGTCTTCGCGGAAGGGCTTATAGTAGCCCAACCGGCCCTCGAAGTTCTTGGCCAGCCCTAGAGCGATCGTGCTCTTGCCAGAGTACTCGAGCATCGAGCTCAAGAATATAGTCTTCATCAGTTCTCCCTCCTCAATACAACAAGGGCATCGACCGCATATGTGCCCTTGCCCTCATCTCCCACCATCAGCGGATTGATCTCCAGTTCTGATATCTCGGGGAAGTCGAGCGCGATCTGAGCGATCCTAACGATCACATCCTTCAGTGATTTTATGTCCGCTGCCCTTCCGCCGCGTGCACCGGTCAGAATGGCATACGAACGAATAGATTTTACCATGTTGTCCACATTGGACCTGGTCAAGGGGGCGATGCTCTGGGTCACGTCCTTCATGATCTCCACGAACACGCCTCCCAGGCCAAAGGTGATGACAGGGCCGAACTGCTCATCCCTGGTCATGCCGATGAGGACCTCCTTCCCCTTGACCATCTGACAGATCGTGACGCCGTTGATGTGGGCGCCGGGTACACGAGCCTTGACCTTGGACATCATCAGCTCGAACTCTGCCTTGACGGCCGATTCGGACGACACCCCGACCTTGACGCCGCCGACATCCGATTTGTGGGCTATGTCCGGGGAATCGATCTTCATGACGACTGGGAACCCGATGCTGGCCGCGGCCTTGGCGGCCTCATCGGCGGTTGCACAGGTGACCTCCTGCGGGACGGGCACGCCATACGCCATCAGGATCTCCTTTCCCTCGCTCTCGCTCAAGGATGTTCGACCCGATGCCCTCACGGCCTTGATTATCTCCTTCACCTTCTCCTTATCGCCGTCCACCAAGACCGGTTCATCATCTCCAGGGTTATCCTTCATCCTCTTGTAGCGGACCATGGCGCCCAAGGCCCTGATGGCCCTGTCAGGGGAGTCGTAGCAGGGGATCTTCGCATCCTGCAGCATCTTGATGCCTTCGTTCGTCTTGGTGCCTCCGACGAACGCACCCACAACAGGCTTGTCCACTTTCCCGGCGAAGGTAGCCAGGTGGCTGGCCACCTCAGAGATGTCCACGGTGTCCAAGGGGGCGAGCAGTACTGCTACGCAGGAGACGTTCGGGTCCTCCATGACCGTCTTGATGGCGAACTCGTAACGGTCTGCGGATGCATCTCCCAGGACGTCCACGGGGTTATAGCAGTTGGCCGCGGCGGGAAGGTAGCCTTTCAACTTGTCGATGGTCTCCTTCTCGAAGGATGCCAGTGTCAGACCGTGATCGGAACAGGCATCGGCGGCCATGACGCCATGGCCTCCAGCGTTCGTCACGATCGCCAACCCATCCCCTTTTGGCAGTGGCATGTTGGAGAAGACCTGCAGAAGATCGAGCATCTCGTCGATCGTGTTGACCCTGATCGCATTGGCCTGGCGGAAGGCGGCGTCATAGACCTTGTCGCTTCCTGACAATGCTCCAGTGTGGGACGATGCGGCCTTGGAACCAGAGCTGGTACGGCCAGACTTGAGCACGATGATGGGTTTGTTCTTGCTTGCCTCGCGGAGCTGACGCATCAGCTCCCGGCCGCGATTGGCGCCCTCGACGTACATGCCGATGACGTTGGTATTGGGGTCATTCTTGAGATATTCGAGGAGGTCGGCCTCGTCTATGTCCACCTTGTTGCCTACGGATATGAACGTTGAGAAGCCTACACCGGTGGCGGTGGACCAGTCCAACAGGGAGCTGCATACCGCTCCCGACTGGGAAGCGATGGCCACAGATCCTGATACGGGCTGGATGTTGGTGAACGTCCCGTTCATGAAGTGATGGGTGTTCATCAGGCCCATGCAGTTGGGTCCCAGCACCCTCATGCCATACTTCTTAGCGATGTCCCCGACCCGCCTTTCAAGCATGGCGCCTTCCTTGCCAAGCTCCTTGAAGCCCGCGGTGATGACCACTACGGATTTCACGCCCTTGATCCCGGCCTCTTCCATCACGGACGGTACCAACGTGTTGGGTACACAGACTACCGCCTGATCGACCTTACCAGGTACGGCCGTAAGAGACGTGTATGCCGGCAATCCAAGGATCTCGCTGGCCTTGGGATTGATAGGGTACAGCTTTCCACGATACTTCGAATGTATCAAGTTGTACAGAACGATGTGTCCGATCTTTCGCGCATCACTCGAGGCTCCAACCACTGCTATCGATTCTGGTTCGAACAAAGACTTCATTAGGATCAACCAGTACTATGATGGATTTGGGACGAAAAAGAGGGTTCCTAATTTAATGTTATGTACGAAGATACGACAATCGACGACCGAGGAAAAGGCAAGAAATCCTACGAAATGCGGAGATTTCTGCGAACGTTCGTCCCACCCATTGTAGCATTGTAGTAATGAAAAAAGGAGCGACCGCCGGACTTCGCAGACCTTTCCGACCAAGGAAACGAAGCCCATCCTCCCGGAACGCAGCAGGTCGCATGAATTTGTTTTGGAGCGTCTTGGAGATCTATTAGATCTTGTCCACGCAGAAATTGTTGAAGATGTCCTTCCAGAACAGGATGCCTACGCAACTTCCGACCTCGTTCACCACAGGCAAGCGCGCTACATCATGTTTCTTCATCAATCTAACCGCATCTGCCAAAGGAGTCGTCTCGGTCACGGTCACCACAGGGCTGGTCATCACTTCACTGATGGACAAGTTGATGAAACGGTCGCGGTTGGTCATGAAGCGGCGAAGGATGTCGCGCTCGGTGAAGATCCCTACGACCTTCTTCTTGGATTCATCTTCCACTACAACGCTTCCGATGTCGTTCTCTATCATCAGCTCGATGGCGCTGGAGACGGAGTCCCCGGGGGTTACTATTTCCTTCTTCTCGATCATGTAGTCTTTGACCAGGGGCATCGTATCATTTCACCGTATGCCCGATTTTATATTAAACTTAGTCGGGCCGAACAATTCACCGCCGCTTCGGTGGGGGTCATTCCCTGGCCCCCTCCCGGCCTGGACATGTGGAAGCCTAGATGTGAATAAAGGATTTCTATCCTTAGTGACATGCTATCTATGTGTCTCCACGCGCGTCGGTCGGTAGACCTGCCCCTCCGTTCGAACTGCCGGAAGCATACGGAGGGCGTTTGGCGCTAGAAAGGCTATTGCAGGAAGGGAACGTGGTATTGGCGTTCTACCCGTCCCCGTTCGGCATGATGTGCGCGGTGGAGATGAGACAGCTCAAGTCCATGTATGAAGAGTTCCGAGCCGCGGGGGCGGAGGTCGTCGGGATAACGACCAACAGCGTCCCGGTGATGTCCGCCTGGAGAGAGCGTCTTGATCTGCCCTTCCCTCAGCTCTCTGACGTCGATGGCGAGGTCAGCTCATCATATGATGTATTGATCGGCAGCCAAGGATATCTGGCAGGGCGCTGCAACCGAGCCGTCATAATCGTGGACCAGGAAGGCATGGTGAGATATCGCTGGATAGCTAGCGATACGGTGCAGGCCGAAGAGCCTGATTACGATGAGGTGCTGGAGACGTGCCGGAGCCTGTCAGCGGACATCAATGCCTCTCCATCTCCACCTGATAGTACTCGCTGAGCTCCCACCTCCCCAACGGATGGAAATGGCGGAACATGGCGATCGCATCGTCGATGTCTATCCTCTCCCCCACCGGAGGCCCGATGCTGGTAGGTCGCCTCGGGAAGTCGACCAGCGATACACGGCCGCCGGCCTTCAGCACTCTTGCGATCGACCCTATGGCACCTTCCGGGTCCTCTAGCTCGTGAAGCACGTTGATCAGGATCACGCGGTCGACCGATGCGTCGGCCAAGGGTAGATGGGATGCGTCGGCCATCAACGGCTCGATGTTGTCCCGTCGCCCGACCGCCTCGACCATCGCCTCGAGCATCTCCCTCTGGATGTCCACGGCGATGACCTTCGAGACCTTTCTGGAGAGGGGAATGGCGATATAACCGATGCCGCTCCCGATATCGACGCAGACCTCATCGGGTCCTGGGGACATGTGGTCGATCAGTTCCTCGGCAGGCTGTACCGCCCTCCGCCTTTCGTCCTTAAGCCTAGCCTTCTCGCTTCCAGGGAATCTACTGGGCATCCTTGACCTCCAGCTTCACCCTCCCGATGATTAGGTTCCCCTCGTCCCGGGACATCTCCTTCCTCACATCCCGCAGGTCCAGGCGAGCACGATGCAGAGGCGAGTCCAGAACCAAGGTCTCGTACTCCCCGCCCTCCCCGGAGATGTTGATGCCGTACCTCTCCGACAGCTCGCGGAGATCGTTCAGCGCCGGTATGTCGATCTCACGGCCCAGCCACGATCCGTCCAAGCCCTCGCACGACACCCGGACGGGGACGAAGCGGACGCCAGAGAGGATCATGTCTTCCAGGAGCATGTCCTGCTCCTTCCTCCAGAGGGGGCTGAACGTCCTGATGCCGAGGTCCTCGCAGACCTGATTCATCCGGTCCCATTGATAATCGGAAGCTATCGCCCCCGTTACCACTCCATCCACCTCCAGGCCGGACAGGACCTTGCGAAGGGCTTCCAGGTCGCTTTCCTCCTCCCCTGTGCTGCATTCCGTATGCAACGGCAACCCCATGGCCTCTGCCATCTGGGGGAGGAACCTTAGATTGGGGACGTGGAACACCCAGGAATGCGCATCAGAGGGTACGACACTTACCAGGGCCACGATCCGGTGCCCCATCTGGGTCATGATATAGGCGGCATAGGTGCTGTCCTTGCCCCCGGAGAACAACAGGGCCAAACGCATGATGCTTCATTCGCGCAGCCTGTCTTAATGGTTGAGGGCGTCCGCCATCCGCCGGCCTCGCCGACGGACCGCTCCTTCTGCCATCTGGCATCGACACGGGACGTCGGGAAGTGCCGATGCGTGCGTACGGGACCTGCCCCATGCCGGGGAGGGGGTGCCGCACACGCCAATTATAATTATCGGGGCGTCGGTAGCGGGGCCATGTACTGCCCTCGCTGTGAACGGACCATCAAGAAGGAGAGGTTGGAGGACCTCAACCTTGAGCTCAAGAGGAAGTTCGACAAGGATTCCATCGAGCACGGCAAATGCCCGGTTTGCGATACGCCTTTGATCCAGCTGAAAAAGGAGGGGCAGTGATGAGGCTGGACGAACTGAGCTCGACCGAGTTCAAGGAGCGCATGGAGGCGAAACCCGTCGTGATCCTGCCGGTCGGAGGGACCGAAGCCCACGGAAGCCACCTGCCGCTTTGCACCGATTCCGCCCAGCCCGAGAAGGTGGCGGACGAGGTTGCGAAGCGCATCGATGGGCTGGTGGCCCCGCCATTGCGGTATGCTTTCCACAGCTCCACCCGTAACATGCCTGGCACTCTGACGCTGGGCCTGGAGACCACCAGGATGGTGGTCCAGGACATCCTTGAAGCGTTGGTTCAGAACGGAGCGGACAAGCTGGTTGTGCTGAGCGGACATGCCGGTTCCTCCCATCTTGTCGCGTTGAAGCAGGCTTGCGCGGCCATCGTCAGAGACCATCCCGGCGTCCAGGTCATGATGCTCAGCGATTATGATCTGGCCAGAGACTATCCTGTCGACCAGACGGGCGATGGCCACGGCGGCAAGGTGGAGACCTCCAGGATGATGGACATAGCGCCTCATCTGGTCAAGAAGGCCGAAGGGCGAGGGGAATACGTCAGCCACGGCTTCATGATCGTCGCTGACCCTGAGACCTCCATGCCTAGCGGCTATGTTGGACCGGCACATGAGGCCAGCGCCGAGCTGGGAAGGAACATCAATGATTTCATCGTGGAGCGGCTGACCGATGAGATCGGCCGATCGTTCGGAGGGATGCAGTGAGCGAGTTGAAGAGGATGGCCGCTCGTAGAGCGGTGGAGTATGTGGAGGACGGCATGGTGCTTGGGCTGGGTACCGGCTCCACAACCAGATATGCAGTGGACGAGATCGGCCGCCTCGTCAAGGAAGGTTATGATCTGATAGGTGTGCCGACCTCCCTGGAGACGGAACGACAGGCCAGGTCCCTCGGGATACCGATCTCCACGCTGGAAGAGGTCGAACAGGTGGACCTGACCATTGACGGGGCGGACGAGGTGGACCCCCGGTTCCAGCTGATAAAGGGCCTCGGAGGCGCACTGCTAAGGGAAAAGATAGTCGCCTACCATTCCAAGGAAGAGATCATCATAGTGGACGGTTCCAAGATCGTCGACAGACTTGGTGTCAAAACGCCGCTCCCGGTCGAGGTCGCCATGTTCTCTCACGGCAAGACCAAGGAGGCGATCGAGAAGCTGGGTTGCACGGCGGTGCTCCGCGGAGGTACCGACCCGTTCGTTACGGACAATGGAAATTACATATACGATTGCAAATTCGACGGGATCGACGACGCCAATAGGCTGGAGGCCGAGTTGGATTCAATACCTGGGGTGGTTGAGAGCGGCCTCTTCATCGGATTGGCCACCCGTGTCATCGTCGGAACCGAAAGAGGGGTGGAAGTCAGGGAGAGATGAGATCAGGCTTGCTGAGCGGCCTGCTTCAGCGCCTTGATGTTGTTCTCGATATCCTCTATCTTCTTCCTCTCTTCCTTTTCAATCGTCTCGATTATCTTCTCGAACGGCAAGGCAAGCTTATAGGAGTGGACCGGTCTGCCCTTGCCTTCCTTCTTTATATCTCGCTTGACCACCCACTTGCGGCGGCGCAGTTCCTGCATGGCGATCGATACTTCAGGCTGTCGAAGGGCTGTTGATATCTCTATCTCGACAGAGGTCGTCTCCTCCTTCTTGCGCAGGAACACCAAGGTCTTCGCAACGTTCTTGGGCATGTCGGTGCGCATGAGGAGTTTGACGAGCGTCTCATCCTTTTTTGTAAATCCTCTTTCGTTCATAATTTATCTTATGCAATTATTTATCAGGGCATATATATGCTTATCGATTTGAACTGGGCAAGGCACCGTGGCAGTAAGGCCAGTCATCTTTTTTCATTCTGTTTGATAAACAGTCAGCGATATTTGCAAGCATAATCCTGGGATGGATATTTTTTATAATTATACAACTGAAGGGAGGTCTTCTTACCAATCGTCCTTGCCCGTTCTTGCCGCCTCTCCCGCTGTTCGATGCTTCTCTTCGATCGGCAGGGTGCGGTCGCGGGGAGTCGTCCCAACGGTGGAGAAAGATGACGTAGGAAGCATGCCATCTGGCTGACCGTTCAGCGCCAGTATGACTGCAGTAATAGTTTAAATATTAAATGCGTATTAGGACACTCCACTCCGTTAGGTGATAGCGTGAAGATGCCTCATAATATCAAAACCTACTGTCCAAAATGCCAGGTTCATACTCTCCATGAGGTGGAGAGAGTAAAGAAAAGAAAGGCCAGTGAGCTCAAGTGGGGACAGAGGAGATTCAGACGCGTGACCGCCGGTTATGGAGGTTTCCCCAGGCCGAAGCCTGAAGGCAGAGAGAAGCCTACCAAGAGGATAGCCCTCCGCTACAGGTGCAAGACCTGCAAGAAAGCGCACCAGAGGCCTTGCTTCAGGGCGAAGAAGTTCGAACTAGGAGAGTGATTTTCATGGCCGAACCCACCACTGGTAAGTTTATCAAGGTAAGGTGTCCCGACTGCAACAATGAGCAGGTGGCGTTCAAGAACCCTGCCATGAACGTATCGTGCAACGTCTGCGGCTCAACCCTCATCAAATCCAAGGGCGGCGCGGGCGAGCTGCGCGGTGAACTGGTCGAGGTTGTTGATTAAAAATGGTCCGAACCAGCGAGTTCCCCGAAGAAAGCGAACTGGTCGTATGCACAGTCCAGAACGTCAAGAACTTCGGGGCCTTCGTCACCCTGGACGAATATGGTGGGAAGGAAGGCTTCATCCACATACGGGATGTGGCCACCGGCTGGGTAAAGTACATTAGGGATTACGTCCGCGAAGGACAGAAGATTGTGTGCAAGGTCCTGGGCGTCGACATGTCCAAGGGCCACATCGATCTCTCCCTCAAGTCGGTCAACGAGCACCAGAAGAGAGAGAAGATCCAGCAGTGGAAGAATGAGAACAAGGCCGAGAAGCTCATGGAGATAGTGGCGGAGCGGATGGGCAAGGACACCTCCGCACTATACGATAAGTTCGGGTACGATCTCATGGAGACGTATGGCAACCTGTTCAACGCGTTCGAGCAGGTGGCCGCTCATCCAGAATCTCTGGAGGAAGAAGGCTTCTCGGGCGATTGGATAGAGACGTTCATCGAGGTGGCCAAGGAGAACGTCACACCCCCGCACGTGCAGATAGATGGCTATCTGGAGATGACATGCCCCGCACCTGACGGAGTCGACAGGATACGGGATGCTCTACTGGCTGGGGCTGCTTCGAGCAAGCGGGTAAAGATTCAATACATCGGCGCTCCAAGGTACAGGGTGGTCGTCATGGCACCCGACTACAAGATCGCCGAAGAAGAACTTAAGAACGTCACTGCCGCCATAATCGACAAGATGCAGGAATGCGGAGGGAAGGCGACCTTCCACCGCGAGGGCAAGTGAGGATCGTAACCGCATATCCGCCCGGGCTGGATGCCCAGGGCACCTACAGAAGGATTAAAAAATGCGGACATCGTTGAGAAAATGTCCCAAGTGCATCAGGTACACGCTATTGGAACAGTGTGGCATCTGTGGCACCAGGACCAATGTCCCCATCCCGCCCCGATATTCACCAGAGGACCGTTATGGGGAATACCGGAGAAGATTGAGAAAGGAGAGCGAAAGACATGGATAAGATCAAGATCATCTATTACGAGGAGCCGGTCCTTAACGATCCCATTCTCATCGAAGGGCTCCCTGGCGTGGGAAACGTAGGCAAGCTGGCCGCGGAACATCTCCTCGACCAGATAGACGCCGTCAAGCTGGCCGACATATATTCGGTCCACTTCCCGCCCCAGGTGATCGTGGATGACGAGGGCGTTGTGAAGCTCGTGAACAATGAGCTTTACTATTCCAAGGGCGATGGCGACCGTCCAGACCTGATCATCATGGTCGGGGACTATCAGGGATTGACGCCTGAGGGACAATACGACATATCCGATGCGATCCTCGGCATCGCCAGGAAGTTCAACGTCTCCATGATCTACACCCTGGGAGGATATGGCATCGGAAAGATGGTGGAAACCCCAAGGGTGCTGGGAGCTGCCACTTCCAAGGAGCTTGTGGAGCAGATGAAGGAGAAAGGCGTCATCTTCTCCAAGGGAGAGCCGGGATCCGGCATCGTCGGCGCCAGCGGACTCCTGCTGGGCCTTGGAAAGATCACCGGGCAGAATGCGGTATGCCTCATGGGGGAGACCTCGGGATACTTCGTGGACCCCAAGGGTGCCGAGGCCGTGTTGCGCATCCTGGCCAAGATACTCAACGTCCAGATAGACTTCTCCGAGTTGGAGACCAAGGCGGAGCAGATCGACCTCATCACTTCCAAGCTCAAAGAGGTGGAGGCTCCTCAAGAGCCTAAGAGGGAGGACCTGGGCTACATCGGATGAGTCCAGCAAACCCCTTCTCTATTCTTACACCCGATCGTGATCGGACCTGTCGCGATAGGGACAAACAATCAATATAAAAAAATAAAATGGGGAGGATAAAGCGGGCTATGAAGTGCATCCCATCCCATTCCGGCGGCCCTACTTTTTCAAGTATTCTTCCTGAAAGATTTCCATGGCGGCGAGTGTTTTCTCGGCTTCCTCCATCTTCTTTACCTTGTCCATGACGACGTCGACCCGCTCATAGATGAAATCCCGGATCGCTGCCCTGATGGCCTCAGAGCGGGACGGGAAGTCATCCACTTTGACAAGGAAGTCCAAAGCTCTGATGTATCGCTCTGGAAGGCGAATTGTGACCTTCTCTAGCTCCGGTCCCTCCATTCTCGCACCATGCCGACCGAGGAGGTCGGACCGACCTCTTCTGTCGGACAATGTATAGTTCCATAGATATATAATAATTGGCAAAGACCATCTAGAGCGGGTCGTCCGCCGGTGAAAACATGGCAGAAGGGCCTTCTGAGGGCGGGCCGATTGGTAAGGTCTAAATACAGTATCCGCATTACATGGATTCGCCCCGCCTTAGCTCAGTCTGGCTAGAGCGGCTGACTGTAGTGGGTTACCGGTCTTTTCCGGTTCTCAGCCGCTGATATCAGCAGGCCCCCGGTTCAAATCCGGGAGGTGGGACCACCTCTTTTTCTTCTTGATCGAAATGGCGTAAGAGGTCATGATGCTGAACGCTTTACGTCAGCACTCCTGGGGCAATGCTCATCCCAGAAGATCACGGGCAGCAGCTTCCGCTTCCGCGAGCACCGCATCTTCGTTCACCGTCGTCATGTGATGGTCGTCCACCACTATCTCGCCGTTGCACATGACCGTCTTCACATCCGATCCGGTGGCCGAGTAGACAAGGTTGGATACGATGTTATCGAGCCGCAAGGGTCGGAGATTGGCGGATCTGCCATCCATGATGACCATGTCCGCCCGTTTACCCACTTCGATGGAGCCTATGCGGTCTTCCATACGGACCGCCTTGGCCGCCTCGATGGTGGCCAGGTCCAGCACCTGCTGGGCCGGGAGCACGGTGGGGTCCCACCTGCTGGCCTTTTGAAGCAGGGAAAGCGTCCTCATCTCCCTGAACATGTCCAAGCAGTTGTTTGTGGTCGAACCATCTGTCCCGATGGATGCGGTGACACCGTTCAGGAACATCTCCGGCAATGGAGCGACGCCGCCGGTGGCAAGCTTCATGTTGGACACGGGGCAAGTCGAGACCTTGGTGCCGCTGCGCGCGAGCTGCCGGATCTCTCCGACGGTCAACCATGCCGAGTGGGCGGCGAGACAGCGGTCGTTGAGGAAATCGATGCTTGCCAGATAGTCGGCAGGCCTCTTTCCCTCCTTTTTCTTGCAATCCACCACTTCCTTCCTCGTCTCCGACAGATGGAATGTCAATAGCAAGTCGTTCTCCAGCGCATATTCCTTGGCTGCCAGGAACGTCTCGGTGGAGCATACGTACACTCCTTGTAGGCCCAGGGCCGGGACGATGCGTGAGCGCCCGCGATGTTCTCGATGGAATCGCTTGGCGTTTTCGATCGGTGTTCCCAATTGCGTGGTGTACTGGGGATCCAGCACCGCCCAGCCAAGGATCCCTCGTATACCTGTCTCCTCCACCGCTCTGGCGATGGTGTGTTGGGAATAGTACAGGTCAACGAACGTCGTCGTACCGCTCAGCAGCATTTCCATGCATCCCTGCCTCGCTCCTGCCAGGATGTCCTTGTCGGTACGCCTCGCATCGATGTCGAAGCTCTTGTTCAGGAACCTGTCGAACGGCAGGTCGTCGATCTGCCCCTTGAGGATGGACATGGAGACATGGGAATGTGTGTTGATGAGGCCGGGAATGACTATGTCACCAGAGGCGTCGATCTCCCGGTCAGCGGATTCACGGACCTCCCCGATTTGGATGATGCGATCGTCTTCCACGAGCACATCCCCTCTGACTATCTCGCGGGCAGGGTTCTGTGTGACGACATAGGCATCTCTGATGACGGTTCTCATGCATCCCGACCATGCCTCTTGTCGGTAATTAATCCTCTCATCGGGAGTGGAAAGATAGATTAGGTGTTCGACCATTAGGTCGGAGAGATGACCAGCCTAACGTTCCTGGGGACGGGTGGAGGGCGCTTCGCCACCATCTACCAGGTCCGTGCAACGGGAGGGATCATCATCCAGGACGAAGGGCGCCTGCATCTTGACCCAGGACCATCGGCGCTGGCTGGCATGAAATCCCTATCTCTTGACCCATCCCATACCGATTGCGTGATGGTGTCGCACTGCCATCCCGATCATTATGCCGACGCGGAAATGCTCATCGAGGGCATGACGCAGGGAGGCTACAGACGCCATGGAAAGCTTATCACCGCCCGATCCGTGCTTGAGGGTGGCGGCAGATTCACCCAAGCCATCTCCAGATATCATCAATCCCTGCCTGAGAAGGTCATCAAGGTCGCCCCGGGAGACCGGTTCCATGCATCGGGGATGGTGGTCGAGGCGACCCCGACCGTACATTCCGACCCTGACGGCGTTGGGTTCATATTCCATACCGGCGCCGGGCCAGTCTCGTACATAGGGGACAGCGAGGCGAACGAATGCCTATATCGTTCACACCTTGGCTCCAGGGTGCTGATCGTCAACCTCACGTGCCCCACCAGTTCGAAGATCCCCAAGCATATGCACACGGAGGACGCCGCCATGCTCATTTCGAAAATCCGGCCGGAGGTGGCGGTGCTGACCCATTTCGGCATCGGGGTGATCGTGGATGGCATAGAGGCTCAGGTTCGCTACATCGAGGAGGCATCTGGCGTCCGGACCATAGCGGCCGAGGACTTCATGACCATCGATATCGGGAAAAGGATCACTTCCAGGAACGCCATCGACAGTGATGCCAAGGCCAGGGACAATCGGCTCCCATGACCGCCTGGACATCTGAGATCTGAATATACGTTCGAACCAAGGTATTATATTATTTTTTGTACCTGGTAAAATCAATGATAGTATGCCAACTGGCTGGTTTTCTAGGTAGTGGTAAGACCACCTTGCTCGTTCGCCTTGGCACCACCCTGGGCCGAGCTGGAAGGAAGGTCGCCATCATAGTTAACGAGGTCGGAGAGGTTGGAGTGGACGGAGCGGTGATAGAGTCCAATGGCCTGAAGAGCATGGAACTCACCGAAGGCTGCATCTGCTGCTCTCTGTCAGGTAGCCTTCAGAACACCCTCCGCCAGGTGACCAGGGAGTTCGAACCCGATGTGATCATGATCGAACCGACCGGACTCGCCCTCCCCAGCAAGATCAAGCAGATCGTGCGGACGTCCATGATCGGAGAGGACCGGACGTTCACCATCTGCCTCATCGACGCGTTCCGGGCGTCCAAGCTGTTCGCAGAGGCTGGGGCCTTCGTGAGCCGTCAGGTGGACGGTGCTGACGTGGTCGCTGTGAACAAGGTGGACATCGTATCCCCCGATGTAAGGAATGAGGTGGAGAACACCATCAGGAGCATATCGCCGTCAACGCCCATCGTGTTCATCTCCGCCCGGGAAGGCAGCGGGATCGATGAACTGGTCAAAATGTTGGAGGAAGCCCTATGAGCGAGGACACCAAAGAGGAGGCGCATGCTGGCTCCTTCGGACTGAAGCTTCGATTCACTTCTTCCGGCATAGAGCGCGCCGAACTCGCCGATCTGATCGTCGAGGCCGTTCGCTCCACCGGCGTCAGCATCGGCAACAAGAGGAAGTTTTTGATAGGGCATGTCAAGGCCTTCACATCCGTGCCGGGAGGATCGCTACAGGTGAACCTGGTCGACCTGGACCTTGGACCAGAGAAGGATGACCGGTTGCCGGAAGGTGCGATCACCAATGGAGAGGTGAGGTTCATGGCCGCCGTGGTGGGTCTTTCCGATCACGAACTAGAAGAGATCCTGGAGGGAGCCTTGGAACCTCTCGAGGAGAGGCTGGAGCTGGATATAGAGGAGCATAAGCACGAGCACTGAGGTGAGACATGTACGGAATCGCGATAGACGTGGGGACAAGTGGCATCAGGATGCACGCCGTGGACCTGGAGAGCAAGCAGATCATCTCGACGGCCATCACTGTCCGCCACCCGGTGCCGGGAGCCAATGTGATGGACCATCTGACCTTCTGCATCGAGGTGCAGCAGGATCTGGCCCACCGCCTGCTCATCGACACCTCGAACAAGCTGATGAAACTGCTGGACATCGACCTGACCAAGGTGGAGAGGGTGGCGATATGCGGGAACCCCATACAACTGTCGATGTTCCAGAACATCGAGACCCGCGACCTGGCCTTCGTGGGAGAGACCGCCCTGAAGGTCCGCGGAGTGGAGCTGCAGAAGAGAGATGCCGCCGTGATCAATGCCATCGATCTTGGGTTGGAGCTCCCGGACAAATGTCAATTGTACATCCCACCCGCGATCAAGCATGAGATCGGGGCCGATGCCCTGGCCATGATGTACAAGACCGGGCTGCTCGACAGGAAGGAGAACGTGCTCGTCACGGACTATGGCACCAATGCCGAGATGGCCTTGAAGGTCGGAGACGAGATCATAACGGGCTCTGCCGCCGCAGGACCCGCCATGGAAGGGCAGCATATCAAAGCTGGCATGCTCGCGTCCCCAGGCGCAATAAGCGATGTGAACGGCAGGAACGATTGGAAGTGCACCGTGCTGGACGATGACATCATCGCCAAGCCTGGAGATGTCGTCGACCCGAACACCGGATCCGTGATGGAGGAGGGGGAGATGCACGGCCGGGCAGTGGGCATTACCGGCACCGGGGTCATCGCCGCCATCGCGGAAGGTCTTGAGGCCGGCCTCATCAAGATGCCGCATATCAACACCTTCGATAAAAGGCTCCATTTCCAGGACGGCATCGTGCTGGAAGAGCATGACGTCTTGGAAGCGGCCAAGGCGTTCGGGGCGATGAGGGCTGGCCACTTCACCCTTCTGGAGCATGCTGGATTGTTGTTCGAGGATCTCGATATCATGTACATGAGCGGGGCCTCTGGAACCTATGTCGACGCCCTGAAGGCACAGCGGGTCGGCCTTCTGCCTCCCACCTGCGGCCAGATCTACCAGTTCGGAAACACCTCCCTTGCGATGGCGCTTGACCTGGTGAGGGACCCGGAGCTGCTGGATGAGCTGCAGTCCCTGGCCCAGTCGATCAGGGCGAATCATATCATGTTCGCCTCGGACAAGGTGTTCGAGAAGGTGTTCATCCAAGAGCTAGCGCTCTGGACCGAAGGGATGCCCATAGAGGCGTACAACATGATGCTGGACATGGCCGACCTACAGCCCTTGCCTCCCATCACCAAGCAGGCAAAGGTGACCCGTACGGTCATGAGGGACATACCCGATCTCGGCTACAAGGGATTGAAGGTCCTCCGCGACACGGGCGTGTACATCAAGGGAAGCTTCGAAGGTTGCACGGGTTGCGAGAGATGTGTCCAGGAATGCCCTGAGAGCGCGATCAGGATAAGGCAGGGAGGAACACACGGTTTCGAGCTCGAAGTGGCCTCCGATCTATGCAATGGTACCGCCTGCATGCGTTGCGAGAGGGCCTGTCCGCAAAAGTGCTTCAAGTTCCGTGAGATGCAGAGGACACTTCTGAAAGCATGATCTTCCACACCTCCAAACGCCTTCCCCCATCTTTCTTTTGATATCATCGTGCAGCGTCCCATGTGCGATCACGTCCGCCATGATATTTCGAACCGAGCCATCATCGAAATTGTTGCCAGGGATCGAGGGATGCATCCGGCATCATGCCGCATCTGCGCTTCGCATCATCTCCTTTCTTGGAAAACGTGCATGGCGGACATCTAAGGGACCAGGGCGTTGCATCTCCATCATTGCTTGCCGCGGATCATGAGATGCCCTAGATCGAAGAAGAGACATCCTAGCTAGATTTAGATAAAAAGGAAGGGAAGGGGTTTAGGTGGGATTCAGGCATGTTCAGAGGTCGTAGTTCTTCGGGTTGAACATGGGGATATCCTTGTACGCCTTGAGGCACTGGTCCACGAACTTGCCCTGTTCGTCGGGGAGAGCGCTCAGGTCGGTGATTATCCTGCGAAGCATGTCCTGCTCGTGCTTGGACAGCTTCAGCTTTCCGGCCTTCGACTCTTCCTCGATGAGCCTGGCAGCGGTCATACCAGCGGCCTTGGCCCTCAGGTAGATATCGTTCCCGTTCTCCACGATGGCCTGGCCGATCTTGTACGCGTTGTCGTATGCCAGGATGAACGACTCGGGGGACCTGTACCTGTCCGTGGCCATGTAGAGGTCGCGGAGCAGCTTGTCCTGCTTCAGCTGCTTGGCGGTGTTCATCAGAGCGGCCTCGTAGCCGATGTTGCCAAGCCAGCACTGCACGGAGGACCCGCCGAACTCGGGGTGGTACTCCACCGACTCGTTGGACCACAGGTCGCACACCTGGGCGATCAGGTTGCCCATGAGGTCGGCGTGAGCGCACTGGGCACCCTTTCCTTCCTGAGCGCAGGGCTTTCCGGCGATGGACTTGAGGATCGGACCCTCATAGCCGCAGTCCTTGTCAGGACCGGATGCTCCGGCCTCCCACGCGACAAGCGACCTTGCGGAGGCGATCGCGCGGGTCACGGCGGAGAAGGTACGCGGGATGTCCTTGTCCAGGTAACCGCCGGCCATGAACATGGAGGTGTTGGCACCTGCGCAGTTGGTGTCACCGCCAGCGCGTATCTTGTTCTTCTTGGCGATCTCCACGATCTGAGGCCAGACCCATTCCATGTCCAGGCTGCCAAGGTAGCCGATGCCGAACAGCCAGCCCCTGATGTCCTGGCGCAGGATGGCGTAGTCAGCGACCTCCTTTCCTCCCATGGTCTCGATGGAGAGCAGGTCGGCACCATTGGCGGCCGCGACCTCGAAGGCCTCAAACATCTTCTCGGGGTAGGAGTGCTTCTGGTCCATCCCTGGCCTCAGACCCTCCTCCGCCAGCCTTGGGTCGGCGATGGTGTGCCTGATGGACAGGGCGATGCCGTACTCATCGTGGTACTTCTGCATCAGCTCCTTCTGCCCGGCGACCACGGGCTTCTCGAACTTCTCGGGCTCGTTGACCATCTGGAAGACGTGCTCGTTCTCCAGCTGGACGGCGGGGAATCCGAGGGTGATCGCCCTGTCGAGGATGTCCTTGGTGATATAGTCGACATATTCGCGGCGCAATGTCTCAGGGTTCTTCTCAGCACCAGGCCTCGGGGCGAAGTTGATCTCGGGAATGACCATGCCAGCACCGACGGTCTGTCCAAGGCCGTAGGATACAGGGTACTTCGCTTCGCCAAAGACCATCTCATCAGGAGAGCCATATTCCATCTTAGTGTATCTCTTCAATGCCATTTCTTTCACCTCCTGGTTTAAGCTCCTCCGACGAGTTTGTCCCAGTCCTCCCTGAGCTTCCTCCAGTCCCAGCCCTCAATTACCTTGTTGGCAAGTGGGGGTCCCTGAGCAGCCTTCTCGGCGAATACGCCCATTGGGTAGGATTCCACATAGGCACGGTTCACAGCACCGCCTGCACAGATGAAGGGTATGTTGATCCCCTTCTCCGCCAGCCTGTCCGCCACCTTGGGGAACGCGGTCATGGTCGTGGTCATGAGCGCAGTACCGGTGACCAGGTTGGGCTTCTCGCTCTCGACCGTCTTGACGACGTCCTCGACGGCTACGTCCCTGCCCATGTCGATCACGTTGAAGCCGTTGGACTTCAGCAGCACGGCGGCGATGTTCTTGCCGATGTCGTGCGGGTCGCCCTCGGCAACGTGCATCACGACCTTGCCCTTCGCCTCACGGGCGCTGGCCATCTTGGATTCGCAGAGTTTGACCCCGCGGTCCATGGCATCAGCGGCAACCATGACATGTGGCAGGTAATAGATGCCTCTTCCATACAGCTCGCTCACAACGTCCATTCCCTTCACGAGGCCCTTGTCGATGATGTCCTCGGGGCTAAAGCTCTCCAAGGCGGCGGCGACGTCGTCCTGCACATTCTTATAGCGCATGAAAACGACATCTTCGGCGACCTTCCTCAGAAGCGGGTCCTGAGGCACCATCTTCGAAGCAATGTCCTCGGGGGTTTCCTTCGCCTCCATTTGGATGTCATAGCGGCGCAAAACCCTGTCGTAGTTTACACTCTTTAGGTCTATCATGCTCGCACCTCAACCCTATCCTCCTATAGGGCTAGAAGGAACCTTTCGATTCCTTCGATTAATTGATTTATTTTTGTTGTATTTGTAGATAACCCCCCTTTGTAAATCCATTAACGGGGTAATCCAAATAATAGTCCAGCTTCTTATTATCTGTCTGGATAATAATATAATGGCTCGTATATGGGTGCGATCCTCCAATTTCCGATCGCTTCCGTTCGCCATCACTTCCGTCGTTCAATGCGGAGCGGAATACCGCTCCATGGACGGCCAATCATCGAGCATCTCGCTGGAACTTACAATAATGAGTTTATAACTGGCACTTGCTGAATCGTCCCGGTGCCCGGAGTTCGGTGGCTCAACTTTCCTCCTAAGTTTTTTCAATCCCCACCACACCGACCCGGGTGCCGACATGGTCCATGGAAAATGTTATGAGCTATCGGCCTGATGCCACGGTGATGGCCATAGAGGAAGAGGTGTTGCGCAGGATCAAGCCCGACCCAAAGCAGAAGGAGAGGGTGGAAAGGGCAGTGAGGTCCCTTCTCGATGCGGTAATGGAGAAGGCAAGGGAGAGGGGGCCAGACATAAAGGTCATGTTGGTAGGCTCTGTGGCCAAGGACACATACGTGGGGGATCCCGACATTGACATGTTCATGCTCTTTCCCCCCACGGTAGAGAGGAAGGAGCTGGAAAGAAAGGGCCTCCAGATAGGCAAGGAGGTCCTGAGCGATGGTGAGGCGCGATATGCGGAGCATCCCTACATACATGGCACATGGGACGGCCTGGAGGTCGATCTCGTACCTTGCTATGCGATAGAGGATGCATCGCAATTACGATCGGCCGTGGACCGTACGCCCTTGCATACACGATATGTGAACTCCAATCTGAAGGATGGCCAGCAGGACCAGGTTCGACTCCTCAAGCAGTTCATGAAAGGAGTGGGCACATACGGTGCCGAAGCCCGGACCCAGGGATTCTCAGGCTATCTCGTCGAGCTGCTGATCATCCGTTTCGGTGGAATGAGGGAAGTGCTTGAGGCGGCAACCTCATGGAAGAAAGGGGAGACCTTATCACTGGGGGACATTGGCAGGCAGTTCAAGGACCCCCTGATATTCTATGATCCAGTGGACAAGGACCGCAACGTGGCCTCTGCCCTGTCGTTGAACAATCTCGCTCTGTTCATCCACGCTGCCCAGGAATATCTTGCCAACCCCTCGTCGAGATTCTTCTTTCCCCGTAAGAGGGAGCCACTACCCCTATCCCGCATCAAGGACATCATGGAAGATAGGGGAACCGAACTTCTGATCGTCCAGCTTGACCGGCCGGACCTGATCGATGACGACCTGTTTCCTCAAGTGAGGCGCACTCTAGACGGCACGGTACAACTGCTTGAGCGTGGAGACTTCAACGTCTACGATCGAAGTTTCCACGTGGGAAGGGATATCCAGCTGGTCATCGAACTGGAGAAGGCCGCCCTTCCTCGCTCGGTTCGCCATGATGGACCTCCAGCCTGGATAGGTAACGCCCGTTCCTTCCTTGAGAAATGGAAGGACAATGGGCTCAGCGAACCTTTTCTGGACAATGGCCGATGGGTGGTGATGGCGAGGCGTGGGCATGCCACCGCCGTCAGTCTGGTCATGGAGAACCTCGGTCAAGCCGCCCTAGGCAGTGGACTCCGTCGGCTGGAAGGCTTGTCCGCGGTGAGCGGGGAGGATGCCCTTACGGAAGAGAACAGGGAGGCCATCTCGGCCCTGTTGGATAAAAGGAAGAATTGGGAGGTCTGAGATCAGGCGAAGAACGGTTTGTTCATCAGCAAGATCCAGATGCCAAGCGATAGAAGGACGAATATCGCGATGTTGCCCGCCAGCATCTTCTTGTCCACATCAGATTCCTTTATCCCAAGGAACGGATATAGCTTCTTCAGCGCTGCGGCGCCGCCGAATATGACAAGGATCGCCGCCAACTGCGCGTCGCCAAGGAGCGCTCCGATGCCGAAGGACAGAATGCCGAACAGGATGGCAAGGGCGGCCGTGATCATCAGGGACTTTGTGCTCCGAAGATCCTTCTTGAGAAATTCCTCTTCGTTAAACTCAGGCGGCACCCATTCGTAGGTTTCCGCTTTCTCTCCCTTCTTTCGCTTCTTGGCCATTGGGTCTCCCTAATTACGATTGAATTATAAACCTTTGTGGAGACGACATCGAGCGCATTCAGTGGCAGCTCTGGATGACAGGACACCAGCCGACGTCATGCGGCCGATGAACGCCTTCGCCGCTCCCTGCCATTCGGTCAACGTCAAACCACTGGCTACCTGTCGGAAGGAGGTAGTTTCAATCATCTGAGGGGTCTCTTTTATACTCTGATGCAATTGGCCAATACAAGGTGAATGAAATGCCTGCAACCAGCATAGAAGAGTTGCCTGGTGTTGGACCCGCAACTGCAGAGAAGCTGCGTGATGCCGGCTATGTTGACCTGATGGCCATTGCGGTTGAGTCACCCAAGGTGCTCGCCGAATTGGCAGAGATCGGGGAGAACACAGCCATAAAGATCATAGCCGCGGCCAAACAGGCCGCCGATGTTGGTGGGTTCGAGACAGGGGACATCATCCTAGAACGGCGCAAGAACATTCGCAAACTGACATCCAGCTCCAAGGCGTTCGACGAACTCATGGGTGGCGGTCTGGAGACCCAGTCGATAGTGGAGTTCTACGGGGAGTTTGGCAGCGGCAAGACCCAGTTGTGCTTTCAGCTGGCGGTCAATGCGACCCGTCCAGAGGAAGATGGGGGCCTGGACGGGAACGTGTTCATCATCGACACCGAGAACACCTTCAGGCCGGAGAGGATCGTCCAGATGGCCCTGGCACTGGACCTCGACCCTGAAGAGGTGCTGAAGAAGATCCATGTGGCAAGGGCCTTCAACTCTCATCACCAGATGCTCCTGGTGGAGAAGGCGCAGGAACTGGCCACCGAGATGAAGGTCCGCCTGCTGATCGTCGATTCGCTGACCGCCCATTTCCGCGCCGAGTATGTCGGCCGTGGAGCCTTGGCGGAGAGGCAGCAGAACCTGAACAAGCACATGCATGATCTGCTCAGGTTCGGAGACCTTAACAATGCCGTCGTCGCCGTCACCAATCAGGTCTCGGCTAAGCCTGATGCCTTCTTCGGCGACCCGACCCGCCCCATCGGCGGCCATATTGTCGGCCATGCCGCCACATACCGCCTGTATCTCAGGAAGAGCAAGGGAGGGAAACGCATAGCAAGACTTGTAGACTCTCCGAACCTTCCCGAGGCCGAGGCGGTCATAAGTGTCAGCGAGGATGGGATCAGAGACTGAGACGGAAGCGCCCCATCTCGATAAGAGGGGCGCCCGTAAAACCCTTTTTCTTTTCGAACTGTCGGGCGAGCATCCCACCCTACCGGCCGCAGAGGCGGCATGGTGCTGCCGTGCGGAGTGCGGTCCCTGCCCCGTGCTCGACAGGGGACCGGGGTACGTCATCATGTCTATGCCCGATGAGGCCGTTCGGCCTGTCGGGGAGCGCATCGCCCTGACGCACCGCATCGGCAGACATCTGCTCTCCTTCGATCCTGCGGAGGCGATCAGGGCAGTGGCGGATGTGGAGCTGCCCGAGGGAACCTTTGCGGTCAGGGTTCGAAGGCAGGGCAACAACCATATGGGCGTCGACTGCAACCGGCTAGCTGCCGATATAGGCCGTGTTTTCAGCAAGGAACGCAAGGTCGATCTGTCCGAACCCGATGTCGAGGTGAGGGTGCTGCTGTCCGACCGTGCCCACCTGTACATCAACTGCATCGAAGTGGACCGCAGCGGATTCGAGGCCCGGAAGGTGGCGGAAAGGCCTTTCTTCTCCCCCATCTCCTTGCACCCGAGATACGCCAGGGCTCTAGTGAACCTGACAGGCGTCAGGAGAGGGCAGAGACTTCTGGACCCGTTCTGTGGCACAGGAGGCATATTGATCGAGGCGGCGTCCATTGGCGTGAGGGCGGTCGGGTCCGACATATCCGCGGAGATGGTAGAAGGATGCCGGGACAATATGCGCCACTTCGGACTGGAGTGGGATGAGCTCATCGAGGCGGACGTCGGCACCATCGACGAGGTGTTCGACGACGTGGATGCCGTGGCCACCGATCCCCCTTATGGAAGGTCGGCAAGCACCCAGAGGGAGCCGATCGACGAGCTTTACTCCCGGGCCATACCCGCCATTTCACGCGTGGTCCGGCCGGGAGGGGGAGTGGGCATCGTCCTGCCCCGGCCATGTCCAGATGAGCACGATGGCTTGGAACTGAGATCGGCGTTCGAACAGCGCGTCCATCGTTCGCTCACCCGGCACTACTGCTTGTTCACTCGACGGTGACCTTAAGCTCCTTTACTTGCTCAACTCCATGGCCAGAGGCCGTGATCCTCACGACCTTGGACTGTCCCGGCTCCGCGTCCCCGGACACCCGCAGCTTGACCGTGACGTTTACTGTGCCGCCATGTTCGAGATCCACGTCCAACTGTTCGGTCGCTCCCGGATCATCGGTCCCTGACACTTGCACCGAGCCGCTCCACATCCAGGGGATGTCATGCAGGGCAAGGTGCAGCTTGCTGTCAGCGTTCCCCTTGTTCACCAGGGACAGATGGAACTCCACGATATCCCCCGGTTGAGCGGTGATGTTGCCGTTCTCCACGTCCATGCTGAAAGAGTGGTCCGGCTCGACGTACATCAGAGGAGTGGGGACGAACGTCAGGGCGAAGACAATCAACGCGGCCGCCCCCATCGCCTTTGCTCGCGGTCCCGGCCGGGTGATGTCGTTCAGGGGGGCCGGATGGGTCAATCCGAGCAGTACAACCAGCATGGCGAATACGAGCCAGCCGGTGTAGAAGGTGAAAGAGAGCACTATGAGCAACCCTGCGGTCGCATAGCTCAGATATCTAGCCTTGTCTCCCAGCAGCCCCTGGGCGATGTGCCCGCCGTCTAACTGCCCGGCCGGGAGCAGGTTGATCGCGGTCACGAAGAAACCCACCCAGGCGGCGAAGGCCGTGGGATGCAGCGCCAGGTTGTCCTGCAAGGGGAACAGCAGCCCCATGAGGATGTACAGCGGCTGCATCACGATGTACAACGCACCTTCCCCGACGGGGCCGTCCACAGGCTGGCCCTGAGAGGTCAGGTACAGACCTATCAGGGCGATCGGCAAGGTGGCTATTATGCCGCCCAACGGGCCGGCCGCTCCGATCTCCACCAACGCCTTACGGTTCGGCATGGGATCCCTTAGGGAGATGAACGCGCCCATGGTGCCGAACGGGGGTATGAAAGGGATGAAGTAGGGCAGGGATGCCTCCACCCCGTTCCTCTTCGATGCATAATAGTGGGACAGTTCATGCGTCCCAAGGATGAAGAGCAGGGGAAGGGCGAAGAAGAGCGCACCAAATAGAAAGTTCTCCAGGGTCAGCATGTTGGAGGCGCCGGAGTAATCGGACCATAGTACCATGCCGGCCAGAGCGGTGGTGAAGAACGTAGCGACCGCCAGGGTGCGGTTTATCCAGAGGTTGCCTTGCCGGAGAGGGGGCTTGCGTACGATGGTGATCGCATACTCCCCGCCCTTGTACCTGATGTAGGGGATATAACCCATCTCCTTGAGCTCCGAACGCAGCTTGTCGAAGCTCTCGTCGACCGTTTCCGCGACGGCATTTACCAGCATCGTCACCGAACGATACGAGACGTTGACATCGTATATCGGAAAATGTTTGGCCACCGCGGATCGAAGCCGCTCAACCTCGGTCGCGGGGTCTTGTGGTGACATCATGCTCCTCACAAAACCCGACATTGGTATAAAATCTACTATGCCGGCTACCTTTTCGAACAGTTAACGTTCAAGTTCCTGACGACGCGAGACCGCCATTGAGTCGTGGAGGATGAGCTTCTCGAGGAGAGGGCGTCGTCGGCCGCTCGTCGCCCTTCTGCTTCGGGGACGCTCGAGCCCCTACCGGCCCGCTCACGGGCTCCCATCGATCTCGAGGACACGGGGATGGATCGTTCTCCCAGCGGTCCGCGTACGGGCCAGCGCCTTCGATCTGAGCAGCCCGTCACGAAGCCGTTCGAGGGTACCGTTCGTTCTCTCGAGCCGGAGGCCGAGATAATCGGAGAACTCCCTCGACCTTTCCTCGCACATCACCGGATCCCCTGCGCCGGTATCGATCAGCAGGCATCGGGAATAGCCGCTGAAGAGCTGTTCCATGTACCATCGGAAATCGACCCCGAGCTCCTCATGGTTCGGCATCTTCTTTTCCAATTCCCTCTTGAACCAATCCATCCCCAGATGCTGGGAGAAATATGGAATGGCGTAGAATGTCCCTGTGCACTTCTTCCGTTCGGCCGCGTATCCCTCGGTGGTGAGGAACACCCCCACACAGTCGTCCTCATCCAGTGTCGCGGCCGGTAGAACGAGCTCGTCCAGGACGCCTTTCAAGCTCTGGCAGATCCCATAGCCGAGGAACACGGAATCGACCTTTTCCTTAAGTCCGTTGACCTTATCCACGATGGTGGACCGAAGTTCTTGAGGGCGCTCATGCAGGTGGAACTCCAGATATTCCTTGTGGACGATGTCCCCATCGCCTTCCGTGAGGAGGTCCAGCTCGGCCTTGAAGGCCTCGCATGCGACTATTCCCAGACGCATGATCCCATCATCGGCATATCACTATTTGCAGTATCGCCAACGCCGATGGAAAGACATTATAAGAGACATAATAATCGCCCGTCGTGAACAAATACCTCCAGCTGTTCAGGCTGGGCAACTGCGCGATGGGCGTCGTCGGCCTCATTCTGGCCACCCTGATAGCGGTGGGAGCCGACATTCAGTATCACCTGGTCGAACTGGCGATGGCCGGCGGAGTGGTCTTCCTGTTCATCATCGGAGGGAACTCCCTCAATGATTATCTTGATAGGGAGATCGACAAGACGGCCCACCCCGAGCGCCCGATACCTTCTGGAAGGATGCGCCCCGGTACGGCTGCCAGGATATCCGTGGTGGCGTTCATGGGTTCGGTGGCCTTGGCCGCCGCGTTGCCGATCGAGGCTTTCGCCATAGTCGTGCTGGCCATAGTCATCATGCTGGCATACGAGGGGGGAACTAAGAAGATGGGGTTTATCGGCAATCTCTCCATCTCCTTCCTCACCGCCTGCCTGTTCCTGTTGGGCGGCGCCATCGTCCAGCACGTGGAGGTGACGCTGGCCATAGCCGCGATGGCCTTCCTGGCCACCCTGGGTAGGGAGATAGTCAAGGACATACAGGACATGGATGCCGATGTCGACCGCTTCACGCTTCCCCAGAGGATCGGTGCCAGGAAGGCAGGCATAGTGGCAAGCCTGGCATTCCTCTCGGCAGTTGCGCTGAGCGTCGAGCCATACATCGTCGGCAGGTTCGGAACGGCCTATCTGGCCACTGTTCTGGTGGCTGATGGAATATTTATATACTGTTCCGGGATTCATTTCCAGGACCCCGAAAGAGGGCAGAAATGGGCGAAGATAGGGATGTTCGTCGCCCTGATAGCCTTCCTGATGGGAGGATCATTATGAAAGTTCAAGCGACCCTAATGGAGAAGATGAAGAAAGAGACGCTCCACATGACCCTTCTGGACCCTAACAAGCAGGCGCCGGAAATGGCGGCCAGGATCACCAGCGAAGCATGCCAGCTTGGCACCGACGCCATCATGGTCGGAGGCTCGACCGGGGTCACTCAGGAGAATCTCGACGCAACCGTCCTCGCCATAAGGAAGCAGGTCGACGTCCCTGTGATATATTTCCCCTCGGGGGCTCATGCCATATCGCCTCATGCGGACGCCATATATTTCATGAGCATGTTGAACTCCCGCAACGTGGAGATGGTCTCAAGACAGCAGATGAAGGGAGCGCCCATCGTGAGAAAGCTCGGACTGGAGCCCATCTCCATGGGATATCTCATCGTCGCGCCAGGCATGAAGGTGGGGGAGGTGGGAGAGGCCGATTGCATCCCCCGTGACCGCCCCGACATAGCGGTCGCATATGCGCTGTCCGCCCAGTACCTTGGCATGCAGTCCGTCTATCTTGAAGCGGGAAGCGGAGCGCCCCAGCACGTGCCGGAGGATATGATCCGAGCGGTAAGGTCGGCAATAGACGTTCCCCTGCTGGTCGGCGGAGGGATCCGCGACGCGGAGGCCGCTGCTAGGGTGAAGAAGGCCGGGGCCAACATCGTGGTCACCGGGACCATCGTGGAGAATGGCAACTACCGCGAGCGACTAGGCTCGATCATACGAGCCGTGAAGGATTAAAGCATCCCGAGCAACAGTTCATGCAGGCGGGTATCGCCGGTCAGCTCAGGATGGAAGCTTGTTGCCAGCAGGTTGTCCTGGCGAGCCATGACGATCCTCCCCTCATGAGCGCACAGCGCCTTGCAGCGCCCCCACGTCCTTTCGATCACGGGGCCACGTATGAAGATGCCGGGGAACTCCTCATCCATCCCCTCTATCCTCAACGGTGCCTCGAACGAGTCCTTCTGACGACCGAAGGCGTTGCGGTCCACTTTCATGTCCATCAGGTTCAGCAGCCTTGTGCCGGTCCGCTCGACCTCGTCATCACCCTCGCTGGCAAGCAACACGCATCCCGCACAGGTGCCTAGTATGGGTACGCCCTCCCTCCCCATCCTCACCACGGGATCGTACAGTCCCAGGCGCTGCAGCAGCTTGGATATCGTGGTGCTCTCTCCGCCAGGTATGACGATGCAGGAAACGGATGCCAGCTGTTCCGGGCGCCGCACCGCCACCACCTCCCCGCGGACGTCCATCCGCTCCATGGCCCGCTGCAGCGCCTGAACATGTTCTGGAGCGGCGCCTTGAAGCGATATTACGCCAGCCTTCATGCCTTGCCACCGCCAATATCATAGTTCGGCCGCTTGTCGATTATGGTCTTCGATTTCGGGGCGAACTCCACCGAGCCGGCAGGAATGAGGACCACTTCCGGTTCGAGGATGAGGTCGTTCTCCCTTGCCGAGATGATCTCGTCCAGGGCGTTAATCGCATCAAGCACCTTCTTCCCGACCGTTGCCGGGTCCCCTTCATGCTCTACTGTGAAGGTGAGCCTATCCCGGAATCCTTCCCTCTCCAGCGTCAGGGTGTAGCTGAGCACGCCAGGAACCGGCAGGATGGCTTCATCGAACAGAAGAGGATAGATCTTTTGTCCATAGCCGATCTTGGTCTGCGTATCCAGCCTGCCTTGCACCTTGCCGATCTTTCCCACCGTGCGGAAGCCGCAGCCACATGGCGGTTCGATTGTGCATGAAAGGTCATAGCTGCGATAGCGGATGAGGGGAGAGCCTTCCATGGACAGGGACGTGAATATCAGCTCACCCGGTTCCCTGTCACCCACGTGCCTTCCCGTCTCGGGGTCGACGCATTCCACAAGGAAATCGGCATCGTTCAGGTGGAGGCCGTCGTACTGGTCGCATTCGACGGATGTGGCCAGACCCATCTCGGTCATCCCGTACTGGGCAAGGACCGGACATCCCCAGGATGAGATCATCTCCCGGCGCATCGCCTCTGACAGCGGTTCTGCCGAACATATGATGGCCTTCATGCCGAAGGAACGTAGGTCATATCGATCCTTGGCCAAGAGGGTGACCCGGTACAGGAACGAGGTCAGTCCGATCATCATTGTGGTCCGGTTCTCCTTCATCGTCCGGATCTGTTGATCGACGTCCGCGCTTGACTCGACCACCGAGTTCATGCCGGCCACCTTGCAGGCGCTGTTCAGCATAAGGCCGGGATCCCATGCCGCAACTGCCGGGAACATGATCTGCAGCGTGTCCTTGTCCGTCATGCCGACCGTCTTGAGAGCGGCGGCGATCGAGTCGACGATGTTGAGCACATCGTTCTGGGTGTAGAACAACCGCTTCCTCATGCCCGTGGTCCCGGAGGTGGAGAAGACGCGCATGACCTTGCTCTGGGAGACGCAGAGGAACGTGAAAGGTTCGGCGGCCAGGTCGGCCGGCTCGGTGAAGGGCACCTTCTGCAGGTCCTCCCATGTCCGGATGTCCTCAGGCCTGATGCCTGCAGCTTCGAACTTTTTCTTGTAATAATAGGAGTTCTTCATGACATAGTCCATCTGCTGACGGAACTTATGGAGCTGATACTCCCGCATGTCCGAACGCTCGATGGTCCCCAGCTCATCCCTCCCGATGGCTTCACGCAACTGGGGAGATCGCTTGAATTCGGCGCGTATCTTGTTCTGCTCCCACACCTCCAATGCGTTCTCCGACCCAAAGGCTATCCTGTGGGAGGAGAGCTTGCGCCGAGCTATGGCGAGCTTGACACGCTGTGAGATCGACATTGTCACCTGAATAGCTGGCCACCCTTTAGGCTTTGCCCTGGGAGGCCAGGGCCGTGCTCACCACCTTGGAGAGTTCCTCTAGGGTGTAAGGTCTTGGTAGCGCCCCTATGAACCCTGAGTCGACAGGGTCCGACATCGCAGGATGCGAGGTCTGGCCACCGCTGACCATCGTCTTCAGGCCGGGATCCTCGGATGTCAGGCGGGATGCGACCATACGTACATCGCCGTCCTCCGCCGCTCCCGCACCGATGATGGCCAGTGCGAACGGCTTGCCATCCTTGACAGCCTGACGGCATACTTCCGCCGCCTCATCCCCATCGCGGGCGATGTCCACATCGTAGCCAAGATGGCGAAGCATATGGGTCGTCACCTCCAGGATGGCCTCATCGCTGTCCACCAGCATGATCCTGCCACGTCCAGGGACGAGCGTGACAGGGGCATATGCGCTCTCCTCGAACCCGGAGGTTCCAGACGACGCATTCTCCAGTTCAGACGCCAGCCTGGCCGCGGCCGAGCAGGCGCGCTCGATCTGCACTAGTTGACCATGCATGCGGCCTTCGGGTATGACATATTCCTTTGCCAGTGTGACCCCTCCCAGGATGACGGTGAGGGCGTCGTTGAGGCGCCGGGCCACGTCCGGGTTGGTCTTCCCGCCCTCGGGCTCCGATTCCAGGGCCTCGCCGGGTCCCGAGACCTCCTCGGTGCGGTCGAACGCCAATGCCATGTGGTAGATCGGGGAGCCATCCGGTCCGTTCACCGGCGAGAGGGCTAGATCTACGGTTGCGATGCCGCCGTTCCTCCTGACATACCTCTTCAAGACGGAAACGGGGCCTCCACCATTGTTGAGCAGGTCATACGTCTCGGCGCTCTTTGCCAGGTCGTCACGGTGCGTGTGATCTCGATAATTGGTGCCGATCAGCGCTCCAGGCTCCTGCCCCAGGAGGCGATGGAATGCGTCATTTGCATCGACCATGTCGCCGTTCGGATCGATGCGGGCGATGCCGAACTGGTCCTGACGGAACAGGGCGTTCAACCGCTCCCTGTGGTCGACCAGTTCCTGCTCGGCCGCGGATAGGGAGGTCTGAAGGTCGAGTCGTTCCCCGTTCATGGCAGCAACCTCGGCCTCCGCGGCGGCCAACCGGTCGCGCAGGGTCATGAGCTCACGATCCTTGGATCGCAGGTCATCGAGCAGCCGGGCGTTCTCTTCCATCCCAGCCTCAACGCGCCTGCTCAGCGCTTCCATCTCCTTCTCACGAGATGCCAGGGAGGCCACCAGTTCCTCCTCCCTGGACCTGTGGGAGGCTATCTCCTCATCCCTGGATGAGATGCATCTTTCCGCGTCCGCAAGGCGACAACGAAGTCCCTCCAGTTCGACCGACAATCGCTTGGCGCGGTCGGTGGCGGCGTTCAATTCATCCTCGCGCCTATTCAGCTCCTCGCTTCTCTCCGCCTCCAGGGACTTAAGGGCGTCCCTTTCCTTCTGGACCGCTTCCATCTCCGCCTTTAGGGCCTCAATGCGAGCCCTGAGGTCACCTGCCTCCGATGTCGCGGCCTCCAGGGCCGCCTGGACCTCCGACATCTTCGCATCCCTGGACGAGATCTCGTCGCGCAGGGCGGCGAGTGCAGCCTGGCTCTCCGCCTCCGCCTCATGATGTCGCTCACGTTCGACGGCCAGAGCGGATTCCACTTCCGCAAGGTCTCGCTTGAGCTTCTCCACATTGGCGGCCTGCTCCTCCATTGCCCTCTTGTCAAGGGTGGAGACCTCGCGGGCCTGCTGCAGCTGTTCCGTCAGGGCGGATATCTCCGATGACAGCGCCGCCGTTCTTTCGGCGAGATGTGCGGTCTCGGCCTCCTTCTCCCTCAAGGCAATGGCCAGCGCAGATGCTTCGGCCTTTACGACATCTGAGGATTTGCGGAGCTGTTCGACATCGCCCTCCAGGTTCTTGATCCGCACATCGCGTGCGTTCAGCTCGGCGGTCATCTCCTCGATGGTGTGGCGGAGTTCATCGATGGCCTTCTCGGAGGTCTTCCTCACGGTGACATCCATGTCCTTTCCGCGGTATCCCTGCAGGTTTCCGCGATCGTCCAATACCGGAACTCCGCTCATCTCGAGATAGACGAACCGCCCGTCGGTGTGGCGGTGCTTCTTCTCCAGCGCATTGATGGGTGCCTTGTCGGACATCGCCTGGGCTATGGCTGAAGCGACCTTTTGGGCGTCTTCATCATCCACTAGCTCCTCCGGCCTTCGACCTATCACCTCCTCCGACGAGATGCCTAGAAGGTCGGTCACACGGGATGAGCTGAACCTGTAGGTCCCGTCCGGCCCTATCTCCCAGAACCACTCCGAAGAACGCTCGTACACTGAGCGCAGATGTGCACGACCCTCTTCTAGGGACCTCTCCGCCTCTTCCCGGGAGAGTCTCTCGCCCTTGAGCTTCTCCGACAGTTCGACAACGTCCCTCTCCAGGCCGAGTCTTGCCGCCTCTGCCACTGCAGCCGCCTTGATCGCGGCCAGCTTTCCCTCTAGCTCGGCATCGACCTGGTCGCCTTCCCTGAGCCTCTCCGGATGAATGAAGAACATGTTGTCGTACGCGGCCCCTTGGCACTCCAGCCTGGGGTGCGTCATGAGCGCTGACAGCAAGGCGTCCGAGGAAAGCATCTCACTATCGAACTGGCATATGGTCTTGAGACCAACTCCAAGGTCCAGGGACGATAGCTTGGCCTCATAGTCGACCCATCTGTCCGTTCCGGTGACCCTGTCCTGCGTCCATCTCATATCGCTGATCATCCGCATTGATGTGAAACCGTGCGATGCGGCGATATCTGCCAGGTTCCTGATCACCTGGATGGTCCAGTCCGGGTCGAACCAGCCTCTCTGAAAATAGATCTCATGCTTGCTGGAGAGTATCAAGCGCCCTTTCTCGACGGCCTCATCCACATCGACGTGCCCTTCCCTCAGCGCCTGGACGATGATCTGGTCGTCCTCCAGGTCGGATATGTAAAGGCAAAGCTCCCCGCTCTCCAATCCTTCCCTTATGAGAGATACCGTTGAGTTGAGCATTTCTTCCGAGCTGGTGTAGATGAACGCGATGTGGTCTCGCGATATCGTCCGCCCGGCGGCCGCAGGGCTGTACGGCCCGTCATTGAGTGAATCCGTCATGATGTGCATCCTCCGCGCCAGCGCATGGCTGGGCATCCCTTCGGGTATTTATGCCCAAGACCGGCACCGCGTTCTTGAATGATAAAGCTCTCGTTACAGGTGGCTCAGACGGGAGCCGACTGGAAGGTCAACTTGAGATGATGAATAGTAGATGTCGATGCCAGAGGGCCGGTGGCGGACCCGGTCTCATAATATTAATGTGCCATGCCGCTGATGCATGCCACCATGCTTCCCGAGCTTCGCTCCTACACCGCCGACATCATAAAACGACTTGGACCCAACGCCGTGCCGGTCGGAGTGAAGCTTGTCACAGCCGCCAGGGAGCTCAACGAGGTTCCCGGGGTTCGCATCCTCACGTCCACGGTGCCCTGCCACATGGTCTCGGTGGCACGCCGTGAGCGCGATGAACCGGTGACGGGTGCATCGGCACAGGCGACGAAGTGCGTATGGGGGGCGGCATGTCTGGGCCTGATACGGACACCTTCGCGATTGTCGGACGGCGACCTCAATCTGATGTTCGTCAAGGATGAGGCGGCGGCGAAAAGGCTCCATCAGGGGATGTGCATGCTCGGAGACGAGGGAAGTAGATATGCCGGCGTCATCGTCGGTCCCCTGGACCGAATGCCCGTCCCCCCAGATGCCGTGGTCATCTACCTAAGCCCTGCCCAGGCACTTCGCATGATCATCGCCTTCGCCTACGCCAAGGGGGAAGCCGTCGAATGCACGATGACCGGTCAGGCCTCCCTGTGTTCGACCATAGCAAGGGCCGTCAAGCATGGAAAGGTGACCCTGGACATACCCTGCATCGGTGACCGCTCCTACGGCCTGGTGCAGGAGCATGAACTGGTCATGGGATTCCCCGCCAACAGGCTCGATGAGCTTGTCAAGGGGCTGGAGGCGACCGAAAGGGTAGCACGTTATCCTTACTCTCCGTTCACACGATGGCCAGTGATCATGCCGCCTGCGTTCGAGCCTCGATTCACCGAATTGGATTGAGTGAACGTCGAGCGGGAAATGTCTCGCATGACCTGCACACCGACCGGCTGATGGGACGGGGGAGGAGACGTTGCCATCACAAGGCGTTGTTCAGACCCATGGTCCATCCAGGAAAGCCTTATTATCCGCTAAAGAGTAATGGGGGCGGTTGATCAGATGGTACTGACTCCTGAAATGAGAAATATCGGTATTACCCCTGCGCTTCTTAAAACCACTAAGAAGATCACATGCCCCTATTGCGGGCTGGAGTTCTCCCTTTTCCAATCTCGCGCCATCGCCTGCAAGGGTTGCCCAAAGTCATCTTACGGATGCGAACTAGCCCGCTGCCTGCGTTGTGACAACGAGTTCCCATTACAAGGCCCTCTGGTCAAAGACCGCGAGAAACAGAAGCTTCTCGCCAACTACATGAACAACATCGTCGCGAACTATAACAAGACCACGGGAAAGAAGGGGACGCGCTAGGCGCTCCCATCTTAATTCATTCACAGGGTCGATGCTTGCCGCCGGTTCGATCCGGCAGGCCGTCCTGGAAAATTTAGGGGCAGGGCGATGCCCTTACCCCTTGGTCGCATATTTCTCCAGTATCTCGTGCCTGTAGAGCGTCTTGCCGTGAACGCTGTTGATGTTGAACAGGCAGAAGGGGATCAACCTTCCGTCCGGCGTCACGGTGTGGATGCAGCATCCCTTCAGGCGCTCGGTCTCCACGTTCCAAACATCCTGGAAAGGCATGGACGATATGGTCAGATAGTTGGTCCTGGCGCGCTGAATGAAGTCAGCCCAGGTCCCCTCACCCCCCTCTTGACCGTCCATGCCCTCATCGATGTAACGCCAGAGGTCGCTGATCTCCTGCCTGGTCTTGGTGGCGATGCAGCATGTGTCCTTGGGCGGACCCATCGCGCGGTGGGTGAGGGGGAAGAGGGAGCCGTCCTCCATCAGGACCGACATGGACTTGACGTCGCAATGGACATTGGTGCAGGATGTCGGGATGAAATTGTCCACCGTCAACTCACCCTTTGTCTGCCTCTCTATCTCCTTGAGGAGGTCAGGAAGGACGGTCCTGTTCTCATCCTTCGGTATGATGGGGAACCGGCCGAAATAGCTGAGCGGCTGGAAGTGTATCCCCTTGACGGTCGGGATGTTCTTCTTGGCGAACTTTATAAGGTCCCCGATCTGGTCCTGATTGATATCTGGCGAGACGATGGTGACCAACGTTACGCCCATGTCGACCTCTCGACAGTTCTCGATCGCCTTCAGCTTGAAGTCCAGCATGTTTCTGCCGCAGGTCTTCATGTAGACATCGTCTGTCAGTCCGTCGAATGAGAAGTACAGGGAATCGACACCGGCCTCCTTCAACTTCCTCAGGTACTCGATGTCGTTGGCCAGCCTGTACCCGTTGGTGTTGACCTCGATGAAGCTTATCCCCATCTCCTTGCCCATTCTGACTATCTCAGGGAGATCGTCCCGGATGGTCGGCTCTCCGCCGCTCAGCTGGACACAGATCGGGTCGTCGACATGATCTATGGCCGTCTGATACATCTTCCGTATCTCATCCATGGTGGGGTTGAAATGATAGCGCTCGTTGGCCGAGGCGAAGCATATGGGGCATTTCAGATTACAGTCGTTCGTGACCTCCAGCACGACAAGGCATGTGTGCTGCCGGTGCTCCTCGCAGAGTCCGCAGTCCAGTGGACAGACTATGTCCTCCTTCTTCACCGCCACCTTCCCAGGCTTGGAGGGTACTGGAGCATAGCTGCTTAGGTTCTTGTAATCGGCCACGCCCCTCCATATCAGTACCTTGTAGCTCCCGTGCTCAGGACAGGTTTTCTCCAGATATACGTTATCGTTCTCAGCGATCTTCTTCGCCGGTATTACCTTGAGGCATTCCGGACACAGACTCTCGGTTTCCCCGATTAACTCGCTCATATGATCGACCAGGTCTGGCAACGACAAAGCGTTACCGATAATTAGAGATGTCGATATGGGTCCAGGATGGCCGCGTTCGCATCATGCAAGAACCATCATCATGAACCATGAAAATTAAATTTTTGATATCATATATTACTTCGACCGCGTTTCATCGTCGGGGTCAGATATGCAACGATGGAACATCTCCATAAAACCAGGATGACACCATGATTACTCTGAACGCCCGAAAAAATGTGAAGATGGGCCGCTGAGCGGCCGTTAGGGTTTGTGCCTGCTTACGCCTTCTTCTTCTCGAAGAGGCCTTCAGCAGCCGCAATGGTCATGGTGGCGAGGTATTCCTCGATCCAGACATCGCCGCACTTGGGGCACACGAGGGCAGGACCAGTCCTGGTAACGCCCAGATAGGACATGTTGGCAGAACTGATGATGGCCTTCTCGTTGCAGTGCACGCAGGTCCACTCGGAGATGTCGGGCTCGTCGGTGGTCTTCACGGGCTCGCCCAGAACCATGCGGTGAGAGTAAGCGCTCTGCACCTCGCCGTTGTTGTCGTACACGGCGTACATCGTGACCTCGCCAATGCGCTTCTTGGCAAGGTTGGTGCCATTCTTGGAGAGCTTCCTGTTGGAGGATTCAGCGCTAGCGACGACATCGGCGATGTCGGCCTCCTTCAGTCCCCTCTTTCCCATAACATCCTTTGCGTTAGCGGAGAACTTTGCTTCCATTTATCTCACCTCACCACTTTCCGTACGTTCCATGGTCAGTCGCCGCCTGGGTCATCGCAAGGATGTTAGCAGGCAGGGTGTACGGCGGGCATTCGCAGGCAGCACCGAGGATGAATCCTCTCGGTGCGTCCCTTCCAGCTATGACCTGCTTGGAAGCCTGATCGTAGACTGCCTTGGGGTTGGGGTTGATCAACAGCTTGGTGTCGACAGTACCCATGCAGGTGGCCCTGTTGCCGAACTCCTTGACAAGAAGCTCGCTGGGGAACGCGTCCTTTCCCTTGTACCCGAAGTGGATAACGGTGAAGGGAGACCAGATGAGGTTGTGGAACTCCTTGTAGGAAGTCTCCTGGTTTCCGCAGCAGTGGTAGAAGATCTGCGGGCCGGCGCCTCCCCTGAAGGACTTGTCGATGTACCGCCTCATGTATTTGACAGAGAACTCGCGGATCGCTTCATCGGAGAAGATGTCGTTGTTCGCCAGAACGGACGCGACGACCAGCATGGCGCTGCCGTAGTCCTTGGCGGTGCAGTATGCACCGTTGATGGCTGTCTGGGTGAACTTGTCCAGCAGCTTGTGGGCGGCATCCTGCTCGGTGAAGGTCCACATGATGAAGTTCTCAACACCGCACAGCGCAGCGGCCTCTCCCACGGGGTCGAAGCCGTAAGAGATCGGCACGAAGGTGTGAGGATAGTTCTTCTGGACGTATTCATAGAGTCTCTGATACTGCGGGTAGGTGGTTCCCTTCCTCAGGTCTTCCTCGCTGGGAACCTCGAGCTTGTCAACGTCCTCGAGCGTCTCGACCGGCGTGCTGTCCGGAATTGGCGGCAGCGTGTCCTTCTGGACCATCTTGCATCCCAGTTCAGCGAGCCATGGAGACGCGTAGAACCAGTGCCCCACCGGCAGCAAGTCGTACAGCTGATACATGTAAACAAGGCAGCTGTAACCAAGCTCGGGCTTCTCATAGAAGTCCCTGATGGTGTAGCCACATGCCACCGCGGCGTGCGACAGCATGACCGGGTCTACATCTATCCTCTCGAACTTTTCGCCGACAAAGGGGTTGGCAAAGCGCTTGGTGGCACGTCCGTGCCACTCCATGTTGTAGGGTGGAAATAGCTCTTCGTAGCCCATATAATCCCCAGAATCTGACTGGTTTGTAGATATTTAAGGGTTATGACTCGGAATTGGTAACAATGTTGCAAAATAAACTTCTATAACTCGTTAATATGTAACAATGTATCATATATACAACATAACATGCGATAGTGTTGCAAAAATAAGCACTAGTCAAATTATTTAATTTTGGCATCGAATAATTCACATTGAGATATAGGAGATAGGGAGGCCTGCTCGCATCCATCCCGTCAAGCCGCCTAGGAGATTGATGGGGCTGCGTCCGCGTGCCTTCAATATGCTTGCCGCAAGGCTCCCCCTCATGCCTGTACTGCATAGGATGACGATATCTCGGTCCCCCGGAACCTCATCGATACGGGATGGTAGATGGCCAACGAAGATGTGATGCGCATCCGGAGCGCGAACCTCGTTCCATTCCTTCCCCATGCGGATGTCCAGGTAGAACAGGTCGCCGTCCTTTCGTTCGCCTATGGCGCTTGCTGACCATACGGGGAAGGAAGATGTGGGGAGAGTGGCCGCGTGCCAGGCCACCATGCCCCCTTGCAGGTGCCCCCATATGTCGTCATAGCCTGTCCTAACGAGCGCACGGATGGAGGGGGCCAATTGTTCCTGTCCGTCCGTCACCAGCAGGACCGGTCGGTCGTACGGAACGATCCAACCACCATAATGGGGAAGTATTTCCAGGGGGAGGCTTATCGAACCAGGTATGTGTGAGGCGGCATAGGATGTCGGGGAGCGCACGTCCACGATCGCCAGATCGCCATATGATCTCCACACATCCTCCGCACGGACGGGAGGGGCGACGGGTAGACGGCCAAGCAAGGGCTGCCCTTTCAGGTTCACCTCCTCCATCCTATCGAAATAGTATGGCCTCTCAAGCATCTCGTTCCGTTTCAATGCGATGAACTCTTCCTTCCCGCCGACCTGCAGCCAGGGATTCTGGGCCTTCTCCAGCCCGATCGTGCTGTCCTCCCTGCTGGCAATGTTGCTGCCGCAGACAGAGCCCGCCCCGTGCGCCGGGAATATCACCACGCCATCACCAAGTGGGAGAAGGCGTCCGAAGATGGAATCGTACTGCATGGCGGACATCTCCTCGATGTTCTCAGGCCCAAGCAGGTCGGTGCGGCCGACGCCTCCCACGAGGAGGGTGTCGCCTGTGAATGCTCCGACCGTCTCCAGACCGCCTTCTCGATCGACGATGCCATAGCACATGCTCTCCGGGGTATGCCCCGGAGTGGATATGGCCCTCAGAACGATCGAACCCAGCTCTATCTCTCGACCATCGGTTATCGTCGCCCCATAGCCGAAATCGAGGTCGCCATGCAGGATCCTCGCGCCAGTGAGCGCCTGGAGCTCCGCTGAACCCGTGACATAGTCCTCGTTGCGATGCGTCTCCAGTATGTGGGTTATGACCATATCGTTCTCCCGGGCGATGTCAAGATAGGTCTCGCAGTCTCGCCTGGGATCTATCACTGCCGCTTGGCCTTCCGACCCGATGAAATATGAAAGGTGGGCGAGCCCTTCCGACTTGACCTTCCTCAGTAACGTGGGAGTCCCTCCATCAATACATTATGCTTCCATCGATGGCGTTCTCGATCTGGTCTAGAAGCTGGGCGGGATCGGCGCATGGGAAGGTGAGCCTGTCCACGAGGCGAGATAGGTCCATGCCCTTCGCCATGGTGCCCTTCAAGCGCCTCTTCGCCTCTTCCCGGGTCAGTGGATATCTAGCTCCCTCCAGGGCTCTGACGGCCTCGATGGCCCATTCCTCGTCATGAGGCGGGACGTTCGTGATCTGGGCCTTTATGGCGCTCAATAGATCGGTCGGGGAGGCGATGGGAAATTCGACATGGTCCAGCAGTTCCCCCACCTTCCGATTCCCCACACTGACGCCTTCAAGCCGTCGTCTTGCCTCCTCTGCCCCGAGGGGGAAGCGAGCCCCCTTCATCCTGGTCGCCACTTCGATCGCCCAATTGGCCGTTCGCGAGGTCCTCGTAACGGTCATAACCTTACGCCTGAGCCAGCCTGCTGACCCAGGACGATTTGGCCAAGCATCCTAGATGAAGGTTGTCAAAGAAGCGGGTTCAGGAGGTGAGCTTGAGGCCAACGATGCCCGCCACGATCATGACGAGACATAGCAGGCGGACGGCGTCCTTGGGCTCTCCAAATAGCAATATCCCCAATATGACCGTCCCTGCTGCCCCTATGCCCGTCCACACGGCATAGGCGGTGCCTATGGGAAGCTCCTTCACCGCCTCGAAGAGGAATACGAAACTAAGTATGAATGATACAATGGTGAACGCCGTAGGGGCTAGCTTGGAGAAGCCATCGGACATCTTGAGGCCTACAGCCCAGCCCACCTCGAACATAGCGGCGATGAGAAGCATGGACCACGACATACGGCGCCCCATATTCATCGAACAGATAAAGCTTGGCCTCCCCCCGAGGCGTTGGCACGAAGGTGCGATGGCTTGTGGGCGATCGCCTCCTGCAGGAAAGGGGGAATTGCCGCACGACGCTTGAGCCTGGAACGGTCGATCGGGGAAAGGCCTTATGCCGCGCTCGCTGGCGTCTCGCCTGAGACATGCTCCGGGTTCGAACGTGCGACCGTCGCCCTTCCGTTCACTTCACTGCAGATCGGGCATCTCGTCCGCGGCAGGCGGTCGCATCGTGGCGGCGTCAACGATGCCCACACTGGCCGGCCGGTCGTTTTCCCTGGAAGTCCTTGCCCACCTTGAAGGCGTCCGCCACCTTGTCCCCCATGGAGAGATATGGGCCGCCTAGCATCACATACAGCAACGGGTCGATCTTGCGAGCGTCGGGCTTCCCATCCACCAAACAGTCCCTGTCGACATATAGCTCCACCACATCGCCGACGACCAGATTGGTCCCTTCGAACTCGACGATATTTCGCAGTCGACACTCCGCATTCATCGGACACTCCTTGGCCATCGGCGCGGTGCCCAGTACACCGTAGAAAGCCGTGAAGGCCTCTGACTTGTCTTGCTTGTGACCCGACACCAGCCCGCAATGGTCCACCGCGGCGGCCGATGCCGTACCGGGCACGTTGACGCTGAAGGTGCCGTTCTCCCTCGCCCCATCCATGGTCCTCCGCCCCTTTCCCAGGACCAGGCCTATCGCCGGCGGATCGTCATCGATTATGGTCACCCATGCCACAGTGCAGTAGTTAGGCTTCCCTTCCACGTTGGCACCCATCACCACGACCGGCAGCACCAGCTGCGGAGGTTTGGCTCCAAGCTTCATCTTATCCATTTGATCACATTATGAGCATCGTTCCACGGACCGATTAACCTTACCGCCGGTCTGCAAGTTCCCGGCCCTGACGGTTTCCGCAATCTTATCACGATATTTTCATGCAATGAGGGCATATAGAGCCGTCGTACGACTAAATCAGCCCTAGGTTTAAGTATCCACTCTTATTTTCGCGAAAGGACCATGTCATCGGATCCATCAGTTTTTCCAAGCATCGACATCGATGAATGTAAGGGGTGCGGCCGGTGCATCGCCGCCTGCCCTCGCAAGGTGCTTCGTTTCGCATCAAGGCCAAACCGCAAGGGCTTCATCCCCGCCGAGTACACCGGAGAGGGCTGCACCGCTTGCGCCATCTGCTATTACAACTGCCCTGAGCCGTATGCCATCACCGTCGTGGATGAGAGGGAGGGAGAGGCATGAGAAAGTTCGTGAAGGGCAACGAGGCTGTCATCATAGGCGCACTGTACGCCGACTGCGATGTCTATTTCGGCTATCCGATAACGCCTGCCAGTGAGATAGCCCATGCCGCAGCCGAATACTTCCCGCTGCTGGGCAAGGAGTTCTTGCAGGCGGAGTGTGAGACGGGGGCCATAAACATGATCTACGGTGCCGCCTCCACGGGCAAGCTGGCCATGACCGCTTCCTCCGGCCCGGGGATCAGTCTGATGCAGGAAGGGCTGTCATACCTGGCCGGAGCGCAGCTCCCAGCGGTCATCATCAACGTAATGCGCACAGGCCCTGGGCTGGGGAACATCGGGCCAGAGCAGGCCGACTACAATCAAGCGGTAAAGGGAGGAGGGCATGGCAACTACCGCAACATCGTCCTGGCGCCAGCCTCTGTTCAGGAGATGTGCGACCTGACCATGAAGGCGTTCGAGCTGGCCTTCCGATACCGCAACCCTGCCATAGTCCTTGCCGACGCGGTGCTCGGACAGATGATGGAGTCCCTCCGCCTTCCAGAGAAGGTGGCGAACAGGCCGGAGACCGGTTCATGGGCCGTCCATGGCGATGCCGCCACCCGGACGAACCTCATCACGTCCATCTACCTGGACCCGGACCGCCATGAGCTTCACAACAGGATGCTGCAGGACAAGTATGCGGACATGCAGAAGGATGCCGCCGCAGAGAGCTACCTGACCGATGACGCCGATATCGTCCTGACGGCATATGGCACCAGCGCACGCATCGCTCGTACGGCGGTGGACACCCTGAGGAATGAGGGCATCAAGGCCGGCTTGCTCCGCCCCATCACACTGTCGCCCTTCCCCATCGAACAGCTCAACGCGGCAGCCTCCGGGCGCAAGGTGCTCGTGGTGGAGATGTCCAATGGACAGTACCTCAACGATGTCAGACTGCACCTGGACCGCAGCGAGGGTGCAGTCATGGAACTTGTGAACCGGATGGGGGGGAACCTGGTCCGGGTGGATGAAGTGCTTGCAGCGGCCAGACGGATGATGGAGGTGAAGACATGAACAAGAAGGCCACAGGTTTCTACGAGACGTTCGATCGCAAGGACGGCAGTCGAACCACAACATACTGTGCGGGCTGCGGGCATGGGATCGTCCACAAGCTCATAGCAGAGGCCATCGCCGACATGGGACTGCAGGACCGCACGGTGTTCGTATCCCCGGTGGGATGCGCCGCATTCTGCTACTACTATTTCGACTGCGGCAACGTGGCTGCTCCTCATGGCCGTGCGTCGGCGGTCGCCACCGGAATTTCCCGATCGCTTCCCGACAAGGTGGTCATCGCCTACCAGGGAGATGGCGACCTTGGCGCCATAGGGTTCAACAATGCCTTCCAGGCGGCGAACCGAGGGGAGGGTTTCGCCTGCTTCTTCATCAACAACTCCCTCTACGCCATGACCGGCGGGCAGATGGCGCCGACCACCATGGCCGGGCAGAAGACGACCACCACCCCCTATGGACGTGACGTCACCAGGGACGGATATCCACTGAAGGTGTGTGAGGTGTTCGCTCAGCTGGACGCGCCCACATATATCGCGAGGGTCTCCGTGGCCGACACCAAGCGCATCATGCAGGCAAGGAAGGCCGTGAGGAAGGCGATCGAGATCCAGAGGGACGGCAAAGGTTTCGCCTTCGTCGAGGTGCTGTCGCCCTGCCCGACCAACTGGCGCATGGATCCCATCAAGTCGGCGGAATATTGCATCGAGGTCATGGAAAGGTCCTTCCCGCTTGGCTGCTACCGTGACCGGACATCCGAGTCCGAGCCTCGGCGGCCGAGGGAAGCGACCGCGACGCTGCAGGAGCTCATGGGAAACGGTTCCGGCGCAGAGCCTGAGATCGATCAGTCGTTCCCAGTCGTGGGCATGAAGTTCTCGGGCTTCGGAGGTCAGGGAGTGCTGTCCCTTGGACTGGTGGTGGCGGAGGCTGCAAGCCGCGCCGGGCGCTTCGTCTCGTGGTTCCCATCATATGGTCCGGAGCAGCGTGGAGGAGCGGCATCCTGCTCGGTGGTCATGGGGGGCAAGGAGATCGGCAGCCCCGCCGTGGATGCACCGGACATCCTCGTCGCCATGAACCAGCCCTCCCTGGAGAAGTTCGCACCCACTGTCAGGCCAGGCGGAACCGTGCTCTACGACCCCTCCATCCCAGTGGAGTTCGAACCTCCCGCCGGAGTGCGCATGCTGCCCTTCCCGGCGATGGATGTGGCCAAGAGCTGCGGGGTGCCAAAGGCGGTCAACACCGCTTTCCTTGGCGCGCTCTCCGGTCTCGGCCTGATCCCGATAGATGACGAGCATCTATTGGCGGCATTGGCAGACAGCTTCTCCTCGAAGCCCCACCTTGTGGAGAAGAACGTCAAGGTGTTCGAAGAGGCCAGAAGGGTCGCGCTTAGCCGAGCTTAACTATTGATGATAATAGGAATGGAAAGCATATTAGCTACGATTTAGTTTCACCCAAAACCCTTCAGGTTGATCAGATGAACGCTTCAGACAAACTCGGGATCCGCATAACTAAGTACCGCGAGAAGCTGGGCCTATCCATCGAGGATCTAGCCAAGAACACCGGCATAGACCCTGCCCTGATAACCAACATAGAGGAGGGAAAGACCTATCCGTCCATTGGAGTCATGGTGAAACTATCGAGGGCACTGGGGCAGCGCCTGGGTACATTCACTGACGACCATTTCAAGGAGGACCCCCTCATCGTTCGCCAGGATGAGCGGAAGGAGGACGCCCTCCCCCACCGAGGGAAGAGCCCCAATGGTTATCACTACTATCTTCTGGGAAAGGGAAAGACGGACCGCCACATGGAACCGTTCTTCATCTGGATCGAGCCGACTGAGAAGGTCGAGCTATCTTCCCATGAGGGAGAGGAGTTCATCATCGTGGTCTCGGGCGAGGTCGTTCTGACCTATGGACAGAAGACCTACCACCTCAAGGAAGGAGACACCATGTACTACAACTCGGTGGTACCGCATCATGTAGGGGCGGCGAACGGCGCTCCGGCCTCCATCTACGCAGTGCTGTACATGCCCGCATGAGGTGCCTGACATGATGGATGGGCAGATAACACGTGATGTGACGCTAGGGCAGCTGCTGGATGAGGCTGTACGCAGATGTCCGGACAACGACGCGGTGGTATATCCCGATCGCGACTATCGAGAAACGTGGAAGGAGTTCTCCGATACGGTGGACAGGGTGGCCAAAGGCCTCATGGCCTTGGGCGTCCAGAAAGGAGAGAAGATAGCGATATGGGCGACCAACGTGCCGCACTGGATAACGATGCAGTTCGCGGCGGCGAGGATAGGGGCCATACTCGTTACGGTCAACATCAACTACAAGATCACCGAGGTCGAGTACATTCTGAAGCAGTCCGAGTCGGAGAACATCTTCATCATAGATGGATACCGGGACACGGACTACGTCAACACGATGTACGAGCTGGTGCCTGAACTGAAGACGCATCCTCGCGACCGACTGCGTTCCGAGAAGTTCCCACACCTGCGTCGTGTCGTATTCCTGGGGCCGGAGAAGCATCGCGGTATGTACTCCATGAACGAGGTCATGGCCATGGCCGTCCAGACCACTGACGAGGAATACATGGCGCGGCAGGCCACGTTATCCACACATGACGTGGTCATGATGCAATACACCTCCGGGACCACCGGTTTCCCCAAGGGTGTGATGCTGACCCATCACAACATCGGTAACAATGGATACTGGATAGGGGTCAACCAGAACTTCACCCCCAAGGATCGTGTATGCTTCCCCGTGCCGCTGTTCCACTGCTTCGGTTGCGTTCTGGCGGTCATGGCCTGTGTCAACCATGCTTCCACCATGGTGGTCCTCGAGAGGTTCGAACCTCTGAACGTCATGATGGCGGTGGAGATGGAGAAGGCGACCGCCCTCTACGGGGTCCCCACCATGTTCATCAGCATCCTGGAGCATCCCATGTTCAACAAGTTCGACTTCTCCAGCCTCCGCACCGGCATCATGGCCGGGTCCCCCTGCCCAGTGAAGACCATGCAGGAGTGCGTCGACCGCATGAACATGAGAGAGGTTACGATCGTGTACGGCCTCACTGAATCCTCCCCAGGAATGACGCAGACCCGCTATGACGAGCCATCCATCGCAAAGAAGTGCGGTACCGTCGGGAAAGCGCTGCCTGGCGTCGAGGTCGCGATAATCGACCCCGAGACGGGCGAACATCTCGGTCCGGGGAAGCATGGGGAGATCTGCTGCCGCGGTTACAACGTCATGAAGGGCTACTACAACATGCCGGAGGAGACCGCCAAGGCCATCGATAAGGACGGCTGGCTACACTCCGGGGACATCGGAATGATGGATGAGGACGGCTATTATATCATCACCGGCCGCCTTAAGGACATGATCATCCGAGGTGGGGAGAACATCTATCCCAAAGAGGTAGAGGACTTCATCCACCATATGGAAGGCATCAAGGACGTACAGGTCGTAGGCGTGCCATCGAAGAAGTATGGCGAGCAGCCAGGAGCGTTCATCATGCTCAAGCCGGGCTACAACATCACCGCGGAGGATGTCCAGGACTATTGCCGCGGTAAGATCGCCTGGTATAAGATACCGAAGTACATCGCCTTCGTCGACGAGTACCCACTGACGGCCAGCGGGAAGATCATGAAGTATAAGCTGAGGGAGATGGCGGCAAAGCTGTGGCCAGATGCCTAGGCGGGATGGGACCGTAATATATTTGATGTTCGTCGCCGTCAGAGTCGGATATGCCGTACATCAATGTGGGTGAGGTCCGCATCCATCATCACACGTACGGTGAGGGCGAACCGATAGTCCTCATACCCGGACTGTGTGGTGACCTGTACAACTGGAAGAAGATGGTCCCCCTGCTCAAGGACCATTTTCACGTGGTCCTCATGGACTGCCGGGGCTCCGGCCTCACGGAAGCACCGGACAGGCAGTTCACCATGTCCGAGCTGGCCGATGATGTCTCAGGCCTCATGAACGGCCTCGGGTTCAGCAGATATCACGTCCTGGGATGGTCCATGGGAGGCAACGTGGCACAGGAGGTCGCGCTACGCCATGCCGATGAGGTCGCATCCCTGATCCTGATGTCCACCTATACCAGGCGACCGGACCGCTCCAGCTATGCCATCGACGCCATGCTCAACTCCGTGAAGGAAGGTGCCAGCATCCAAAATTTCATGCAGATGATGAACACCTGGTGCTTGACCCAATCATATTACGCGGGGAAGAAGCTGGTCCCTCGACCTCGTGAAAACGTTAATGAAGGTAAGATACTCCAAGGATTCATTAGGCAGAAGGCCGCCCTTGACGCGTTCGACAGTGCCCGTCGCCTGCACAAGATCAAGTGCCCTACTCTGGTCATCCATGGAGAAGAGGACATAATGGTCCCTCCATACATGGGAGAAGCGATTGCACGCGGTATCTCCGACAGCGAGATGGTATACATACCAGGTGCGGGACACATCATACCGCCGGAGAGCTGCTACGCCCATATCATATCCTTTCTTGAGCGGCATTCAATAAAGCTTCCCCAGGCTGTCGACGTGAAGATGGCCTCCATGGCCAAGTGATGGAGCACGGAAGCCAGCGCCATGGCGCGCCCGCGACAAGATTATAGACAGTGGGGCGCCATTCTGGCATGACCAACATGAGAGACCTTCAGGACAAGTACGCAGATCTTCTTGCCATCGCCAAACGCCTGTCAGTAATCGGTTCCGCTGGAGCCATCCTTCATTGGGACCTCGAGACTAAGATGCCCCCCAAGGGGATAAGGCAAAGATCCGAGCAACTTGCCCTGCTAGAGGTGATAGCTCACCAGACGTTGGTCGATCCAAGGGTGGGTATGCTGCTCGATGCATTGACGAAGGAGCACGCCCTCGCATCTATGGACGATGTGCAGAAGCGAAACGTGCACCTCATGAAGAAGGCTTACGACGAGGAGGTCGCCCTTCCCGAGGAACTGGTGGAAGCGATCGCCAAGCAGTCGGCCATAACCGTGGACCGATGGAAGAAGGCCAAGGCGGCGAAGGACTATTCATTGTACCGGCCGGAGCTGGATAGTATGATCCAGCTTCGAAAGGAGTCGGCGGCCATCCTGAGGGATGTCAAGGGTTCCAGAACCGAATACGACGCTCTCCTCGACATATATGAACCGGGGATGACGGAAGGCCGCATCTCCGATGTGTTCACGGAGATGCGTGATGGATTGATGAGGATCATGCACAGCGTGGCCTCGTCCGATGCAAGGCCTGACCTCTCCATCATGAAACGCCGGGTCCCCGTGGAGATGCAGCTAGGCATAAGCAAGGAGGCCATGTCGTTCATTGGATACCAGACCGAGGGGGCGGAAGCCGCCGGTAGGCTGGATGAGACGGAGCATCCGTTCACCATCGGCTATTACGACGACGTCCGCATCACCACCCATTACTATGAGGACCGCTTCATGTCCAGCCTGTTCAGCGTTCTCCACGAGGGAGGTCATGCACTCTATGAACAGGCCCTACCCCGAGAGTGGATATACCAGCCAGTGGGCAACACGTGCAGCCATGGCATCCATGAGTCTCAGAGCAGGTTCGTGGAGAACATCGTCGGGCGTAGCCCGGAATTCCTATCATACATACTTCCTCGCCTCAGGTCGATGACTGGTGGTGCGCTGGACGACCTCGAAGAAAGGGACTTCGTCCTTGCGGTGAACGCGGTCATGCCGTCCAAGATCCGCATAGAGGCCGACGAGGTTACGTATGGACTACATATAATCATACGCTTCGAGCTGGAGAAGGACATCATGGACGGGAAGCTGTCGGTGGACGAGCTTCCTCAGGCGTGGAATGAAAAGTACCGTAGATACCTGGGCGTTGAGGTCCAGCATGACAGTGAAGGGGTCATGCAAGACACCCATTGGGCCGGCGGCTCCATAGGGTATTTCCCATCTTATGCGCTGGGAAACCTGTACGGAGGCATGTTCCTTCGCAAGATGGAGACCGATGTCCCTGATTGGAAGGAGAGCGTGGCCAGAGGTGACTTCGCTCCGGTCCGCTCTTGGCTGGCAGATAACGTGCACTCGAAGGGGAACCTGTACGATCCCGCCGACCTGGTCAAGGTCGTCACAGGGAAGGATCTCGACGTCGAGCCGTTCATCGGCTATCTTGACGAGAAGTTCGGTGCCATCTATGGTTACTGATGCCGCCGAAGGCTGAGGGTTTAAGAGCATTCAGCGCTTACCCGGTACCCATGCCTCCTGCTAAGAAGAAAGACCTCGATGCCGAACTGATCTCTGCCGCCCTGCCGTTGTTCGCGGAGAAGGGAGTCAACGTCACGATGGAGGAGATCGCTGCCCAGGCCGGAGTCGATGTTTCGGCCGCCAAGGAAAGATTCGAGGACCCCGTGGACATGCTCCATGAGGCTTTCCGCCGCGGATACACCGAGATGGAAAAGCTGTTCCGCAAGCCCATAACCGGAACCTTGGAACAGCACATGGAGGTCCTGTTCGACGGCATGATGCTGAACATCAAGAGCTTTGGACCAGAGGCCTACCTGAAGATCGTATACCGGGCTACCCAGGACAGGATTATGCTGGAGATAGTCAAGCGGCAGTCCGGAAAGGTGAACTTTGCAGTGAAGGCGTTCCTGATGGATATGGTAGGCAGGTCCATCGTCGAGGAGATCGAAGGGGTGGAGAAGGTCAACCAGGAATTGGTGGCCACTTTCGTCGAGCACCTGGCGCAGCTGTTGGAAGGGAAGAGCCTCCCTGCGGTGAGGAAAGGATGGGTCAAACAAGCCTCGGCGATGTTCCAGCCCAGTGCCAAGACCACGCCATCCGCCCTGTTCGAACAGATGGCCAGGGGCGATCTCCAGTAGGTTGAAATGGTCCGCCATCGCATATCGTCCGATGACCATGCATGAGGACGCTCTGTACGATGCGATATTCAAACGCCGCTCGGTAAGACGGTATGCCGGACCATTGGAACCTGGGACGATGGAGGAGGTCGAACGATTCGCCCACTCCCTCAAGCCGTTATTCCCTGACATCAGGGCCGAAGTGAGGTTCATCGGAGGCGATGATCTCAGAGGTCCGTTCAAGGTGGAGGCTCCGCATTTTCTTGCAATATTCTCTGAGGCCAAGGAAGGATTCGCGGCCAATGCCGGATTCATGCTACAGCAGATGGACCTCTTCCTGTCGTCTAGGGGCATAGGGAGCTGCTGGCAAGGGGGCCCGAGGCCTACCAGGGATGTCAAGAAGGTCTCCGACCGTAATTTCGTCATCTCCCTGGCCTTCGGGATGCCGGCGGAGGAGGTTCATCGCCAAAGCGTATCGGAGTTCAAGCGCAGGCCGCTCGGGGAGATGACCGACATTCAAGGGATGGAGCGATTGCTTGAGCCTGCCCGCCTTGCCCCTTCAGGGATGAACCGGCAGAGCTGGTACTTCACCGGGAACGAGGATGTCATCAGGGTGCACCATGCTCGCTCGGTGATCACCGACCGGATGAACCAGGTGAACGCAGGCATCGCACTATGCCACCTCTGGCTTGCCACGCTCCATGATGGAGGAAGGGCGGAATTGGCCCTTGAGAAGGATGCAGGGCAGGACGCTCCAAGAGGGTTCTCCTACGTGGCATCGGTCTTCTCAAGTGAACGTGGATCATGATGCAGCGTGCTCGAAAAGCGATCACCGGCTGCAGAGGCCATGTTCATGGAGATGCCGGTCCCTGACAGGGGCCCGGATGACAGAATGAGCGCGTTCAACAGCAAGAGGTAGGCGAACTGGTCATCAGGCTCATTGTCTGCACTTCCTGGCAGAGGGGATGGGGCCGTCAAGCTGCATCGATCATTTGATCCTTTTCATCATATTTTTGGATCGAGCGTTCGGGCGACATGTGCTGGATTGGTCGATTGTCCCCAATGAAACTTGATCACATTAGCCGACGAATGGTGATGGATCGACCTGTCTCGGCCTGAAAAGAAATGGTGAAAGGGTTTGAAAGGGTTTACTCGGTCTTGCTCATCTTTTCTTCGCGTCCCGTCCTCTGTAGGCGTCCAGGTGCCCACCATGCCCACTTGCCCATGAGGGTGACGGCGGCCGGCACGATGTATGTCCGGACCACCATGGCGTCGAACAGGACAGCCACCAGCAGGGCGAAACCGAACTGCTGCAGCATGGCGTTGCTCGACAGCATGATCGTGCCGAACGCTCCCGCCATGATGAGGGCTAGCGCGGTGATGATGCCTCCGGTCCAATCGACCGCGTCCACGACCGCCTGCTTGATCTCCTTGCCCTTGTGGACCTCCTCCCTGATGCGGGTCAGGATGAACACGTTGTAGTCCATCCCTATCCCCATCAATATCACGAAGAGGACCAAGGGGACCAGCCATAGGATGGACATGCTCAGCCAGACGCCGAACACCAGGTAGGTGAGGGCGAAGGCCCATGTGATGCTCATGGCGATGGATATCACCGCGAAGGCTGGCAGCAGTACGGACCCTAGCACGAGGAGCAGGACGATGAAGATGCCCACGATCACCGCGATCTCGATGATCGTGAACTGCTTCGTCGTGGAAAGGCTCAGGTCATGGTTGGTGGCGGTCGATCCGCCGACCAGTATCTCAGCGGTTTCCAGCGCGGGCAGGGTTGCCTTGACCTCGGCGATCCGTTCCCTCAGCTCAGGGATGAAGTTGACCGACTCGGCGGCCATCGGCTCCTCTTTCAGGACAACGGTGAGCAGTACGCTCTTCTTGTCTTCACTTAAGCTCGACAGCATGCTGCTCAGTGCACTGGCATCGGTCACGTTCCTGTAATCGAACTCCGTGCCGTAAGGTCTGGTGACGCCGCTGACCGACATCACCATATCATTCGAGGCTATGGCCGCCGTCAGCTCTTCTATGGCATCCAGGTACGCCATGTCGAATCGTTCTCCATCGTACACCAGGGTGTCGCCGGAGATCACTATCTGGGTTGGCATGATCTTACCTGCGCCAAAGTCCTCCGCCATGGCGTTCATGCCGTTGATGCTCTCCGATTCTCCCATGCTGCCGATGAAATCGAAGCTGGTCTCGGTGGTGAGGAACAGGTAGGTGGACGGGACGGAGACCAGTATGGACGCCACCAATATCACCTTGGCATGCTTCACCGAGAAGTTTGCGGCACGGTGGAAATAGCCATGGACGGCCTTGGATTTGGCCTTCATCAAGTTGGAAGCATATCTCTTCCACCGCTCACCGGTATTAGGCCAGAAGATCCTGTTCCCGACCAGAAGAAGGATCGAGGGCACAAGGGTCAGCGATACCAGAAGGGCGACCAATATCCCCAGGCCAAGGACCAGACCCATCACCTGCACCATCGGGAACGAGGAGATCGTCATTGCGAAGAACGCGATGATGACCGTGGCGCCACTGGTCGCGATGGACTCGCCAGCCCAGGTGACCGATGCGTGTACCGCTTCCTGGCGGGACGATCCCTTCACTCTCTCCTCACGATACCTGCTGACGATGAAGATCGCATAGTCGGTGCCCACCGCCATCAGGATTGAGAAGAGCAGCGTCGTGACCACCACATTGACCGGAGCGACGAGGACGCCTACCGCGAACATCAGGGCCTGGCTTATGCCCACGGCCACCCCGACCGCACCCAGCGGCAGGAACTGGGCGATGACCGAGCGGAACAGTATCCCCATCAG
>Ga0209537_1000320_pt1 | contig 58693 bp, 56 predicted proteins | sample BioPla4DNA1_FD_187698 | JGI IMG/M metagenome (GOLD analysis project Ga0209537, IMG submission 187698) | Biogas fermentation microbial communities from Germany - Plant 4 DNA1 (SPAdes) (version 2) | ecosystem: Engineered > Bioreactor > Anaerobic > Digestate | place: Bielefeld, North... | reverse complement strand
CTTTGGTCGAATTTTTTTATAATTATTAACTTTGATTATTCCCTTATTCTAATAATATTAGCTCCTAATTTTTGAAACTTTTTTTCTATTTCAACGTAGCCTCTATCAATGTGATATACATCCTGAATAGAAGTATTGCCTTCCGCTGCTAATCCGGCAAGGATTAAAGCTGCACCTGCTCGTAAATCTGTAGCCTTTACCTCCGCTCCAGTTAGCCGTGGCACTCCTTCAATTATAGCACTTCTTCCTTCTGTTTTTATATTTGCCCCCATCCTTTTTAATTCATTTACATGCATATAACGGTTTTCAAATATTGTTTCAGTTATAATACTGGTGCCATTAACAGTAGATAAAAGCACCATCATTTGTGCTTGCATATCAGTAGGAAAACCTGGATAAGGCATGGTTTTAATATCTACCGGGCGAAGTTCTTTATTACCGTCTATTATAATACTTCCTCCTTGATATTCCATAGAAAGTCCACATTCCGTAAGTTTTGCTATTACCGGCTTCATATGTTCCTCTAATATCCCATTAATTTTTAGTTTGCTTTTAGTAATGGCTGCTGCAACCATAAAAGTTCCTGCTTCTATCCTATCATAAATAGGCGTATGAGATGCTCCGTTCAAATTTTTTACTCCTGTTATATGAATTGTGTCTGTTCCAGCTCCTTGAATTTTTGCCCCCATAGAAATTAAAAAAGATGCCAGATCTATAATTTCTGGTTCAGCTGCTGCGTTTTCTATGGTAGTTTCCCCTTCAGCCATAACAGCTGACATCATAATATTTTCAGTAGCTCCTACTGATGGAAAATCCAAATATATTTGGCTTCCTACCAACTTATTAACATAAGCTTCTACATATCCATGTCCTAAATTAATTTTAGCTCCTAAGGCACTTAAACCTTTTAAATGTAAATCTATGGGCCTGCTACCAATATTGCAGCCACCTGGAAGAGAAATTTTAAACTTTCCAAACCTAGCTAACATAGGCCCCATAATAAGAAAAGATGCTCTCATCTTTTTTACTAATTCAGCGTCTGGTTCGCAAAGAGTTACTTCAGAAGTATCTATAGTTATAATATTGCTCTCTTTATCTATATCCACTTTAGCACTCAAGGATCTTAAAACGTCACATATAACTAATACGTCCTCTAACATAGGTGCATTTTTAATTTCACATTTTTCTCCGCATAATATACTTGCGGCAATAATAGGTAATACAGAATTTTTTGCTGAACTGATATTTACCTCGCCACTTAATTTACATCCACCTTTTACTACTATTTTCTCCATATTGTCCTCCATTATAAATTGCTAATAACTTGTGCTGATTACTGGTGTACCTATTATTATATAACTTCCAGATTCACAGCTTCGAACGGCACAATTTATATCAATTAAATGATTACCATTCTTCATGGAATTTCCTATTCCTATATAGCCTGTTATACTGTAACCTTTTTCTATATGAACACTTGATATATTATTAGCATCAAAAGCCTTTAAAACATATTCTATTTCTGCTTTAAGATTTGATATATTCTTTTCCGGACTTATAGCCTTTAAGTATTCATATCTAACTACTTTCCATACCTTCCTTTTTAGAAACTCGTCCATCTTGTTCTTCTTAGAAGCTATATTTTCCAAGTGCCCTTCTTCCACAAGCTCTACGATGATTTTACTATTCTCTTGGGAATATGCTATAAAACCTTTAACATTGCTATTATGAAATGCAATCTCCCTTTTTGACCCCTCTCCATCACTTACTTCCACATCTTCCTTATTAATTGATAGAAGATCAAATATCTCTTTAAAGCTTTCTTCTGGATTTCCACTTATGGTTAACTCATATCTTAAGCCAGATTCTATAATACTTCCATTAGTTTTTTTAAGAATGCTACCACTAATATCTTCAATGCTATCAGCTAACACTGTAACCTTACTTATATAAACTATTAAAAGTAGTAGATAAATTTGAATAACTATTTTTTTGCCCTTCATTTCTATTCCCCCTCTTATTCTTAGCTAAATTATTGCCAAAACCAGAGGGTTTATACACATATAGCAGTACTAAATATATTATTAATATATACTTTTTATTAAAAAGTGTGAAAAGCAAATAGGTAAGATCTTCAATAATATCAACTTTTACTAATGTCCTAATCTTTTATCCTTAACAGCAAAAAAGAATTCAGCATAGCTGAATCCTTTTTTTATTATATGATTACTTTATTATTGACCTCTGTTTACTTACAGTATTTATACTTCATTGTTTAGTTATTGTCTACACATTTACTATCTTCACAAAGCAAATCAACCTGACCCTTTTTTACTCTTAATATACCTGCAGAGGTAAAAAGCTTATGTTCCTTCCCTTCTAAATCCTCAAACTTTGTTACACTAGGTATTATAGTAGTTATCAAAGAGATATGATTTGGAAGCACTTCTAATATTCCCTCTTTATTAGTAACTTTAATACTTTTTATCTCTCCTTGATAAAATCTTCTATCTGCTGTAAGAATAGTTAGTTTCATCATATCTAACATTATCATCACTTCCCTACTAACCCATAAGGGTCTTTGCTTTTTCTTTTACGTCATCAATCCCACCTACAAATAGGAAAGCAGCCTCTGGAACATGATCCCATTTACCTTCTAATATTTCTTTAAAACCTCTTATAGTTTCTGATACAGGGACATATTTACCCTTTAATCCTGTAAATTGCTCTCCTACAGTAAAGGGCTGAGAGAGAAATCTTTGAATTCTTCGTGCTCTTGCCACCACTATTTTATCTTCCTCTGAAATCTCATCTATACCTAAAATAGCTATAATGTCTTGAAGTTCCTTATATCTTTCTAAGATATTTTTAACTTCACTAGCTACTCTGTAATGTTCCTCTCCTACCACTCTTGGATCTAAAATTCTAGAAGTGGACTCTAAAGGATCTACCGCTGGATATATACCTAATTCTACAATAGATCTAGATAATACTGTTGTAGCATCTAAATGAGCAAAGGTTGTAGCTGGAGCTGGATCTGTTAAGTCATCTGCTGGTACATATACCGCTTGTACTGATGTAATAGAACCATGTTTTGTAGATGTAATTCTCTCCTGAAGCGCTCCCATCTCCGTAGCTAAAGTTGGTTGATATCCAACAGCACTAGGTATTCTACCTAAAAGAGCAGATACTTCTGACCCCGCCTGAGTAAATCTATATATATTATCAATAAAAAGTAACACATCTTTACCCTTATCTCTGAAATATTCTGATATAGTAAGACCTGTTAGGGCCACTCTCATTCTTGCTCCTGGTGGTTCATTCATTTGCCCAAAGACAAGAGCAGTCTTGTTTATTACGCCGGACTCCTTCATTTCATAGTAAAGGTCATTACCTTCTCTAGTTCTCTCACCTACTCCTGTAAATACAGAAATACCTCCATGCTCCTTAGCGATATTGTTTATAAGCTCTTGAATTAAAACGGTTTTACCTACACCTGCTCCTCCAAAAAGCCCTATCTTTCCTCCTTTTTGATAGGGCGCTAATAGATCAATAACCTTTATACCGGTTTCAAACATCTCCGGTTCCACTGATTGCTCTTCAAAACTTGGCGCTGACCGATGTATAGGATATCTAGTTTCACTCTTTATATCTCCTGCATTGTCTATAGGTTTGCCTAAAACATTAAATAATCTTCCTAAAACTTCCTCTCCTACTGGAACAGAAATAGGCTTACCAGTGTCATAAACAGGCATTCCCCTTCTCAATCCTTCAGTAGGTTCCATAGCAATAGCTCTTACAATCTCATCTCCTATGTGCTGCTCTACTTCCACCACAATAGTTTTATTTTCCATTTTTATTTCTAGCGCATTAAGAATATTGGGAAGATTATCAGAATTAAATTTGATATCAATAACTGGACCTATAATTTGCACTATTTTACCTATATTGTCCGACATAATCTCCCACCTTTCTTATCTCTGTGCTTCAGATCCTCCCACAATCTCACTTATTTCCTGGGTAATAGAACTTTGTCTTATCCTGTTATATTTTAACTGTAGTTTTCCTAATAAATCGTTAGCATTTTGAGTTGCTCCATCCATAGCTCTCATTCTTGCACTATGTTCACTAGATTTTGCATTTATAGCAGCATAATATATCTTTTCTTTAAGATATGCATTTGCTATTTCTTCGAAAACCTCTTCAAAGGAAGGCTCAAATATTGTATAATCCATATCCCCCTCTGCATTCTCTCTTTCAAAGGGAAGTAACCTTTCAACTATAATTTCAGTTTTCACCGTGGTTATAAATTTAGTATATACAAGATTTATTTCTGAAACTTCACCACTTTTATAAAGTCCAACTAAGCTATTTATTATAGCTTTAACTTCCTCAACAGTTGGTAAATCTGATAGCTCCCAAGGGCCTGAAATAATCTTAAAGTTTAATCTTTCAAAATGTCCCTTCCCCCTTTGTCCTATAAGGAAAATTCCGCATTTTTCCTTCCTATCTATATAAATATCCTTCATCTTATTTACAACATAATTGTTATAACTTCCACAGAGACCTTTATCAGAAGTAAATACTACATATAAGCAATTCTCATCTTTGGGAGCACCTACATATATATTATCTTCAGGTATATACTTTATGATTTCTCGAAAGATAGATGAAATCTTATCAAAGTATAATTTGTTACCTACAAGGACATTTCTGCTCTTTCTTAGCTTTGAAGTAGCTACCAACCCCATTGCCCTCGTTATTTTTCTAGTCTTTTTTATGGATTCTATACGTCTTTTTAATATAACTAAACCTGCAGCAGACATAAAAAACACCTCTATTTATCTTTTTGTTCACTTAAGAAGATCTTTAAAAATTCCTCTATAGCTTCCTTAAGCTCTTTCTCAGCTTCCTCATCTAATACACCCTTTTCAGTTATTGAAACTGTAACATTTCTATGATAGGTATCTATATACTCTAGCAGAGCCTTTTCAAATTTACGTATATTTGATATTTCTATATCATTAAGATAACCGTTGACTGCTGCATACAGTATTATCACTTGTTTTTCTACAGGTATTGGATTGTATTGATCTTGTTTTAGCACTTCCACCAATCTTTTACCTTTTTCTAACCTTTTTTTGGTCTCTATATCAAGGTCTGAACCAAATTGAGAAAAGGCTTCTAGTTCCCTATATTGTGCCATTTCTAATCGTAGGGTTCCAGATAGCCTTTTCATGGCCTTTATCTGAGCATTTCCTCCAACCCTAGATACAGAAATTCCTGCATTTACTGCTGGCCTTTGACCTGAATAGAATAATTCAGACTCTAAAAAGATTTGCCCATCTGTAATAGAAATCACATTAGTTGGGATATAAGCGGTTATATCTCCTGCTAAGGTTTCAACTATAGGTAAGGCCGTCAAGGAACCTCCACCCTTCTCTTGTGATAGCTTGGCGGCTCTTTCCAGTAATCTAGAATGTATGTAAAACACATCACCGGGATAGGCTTCCCTGCCTGGTGGTCTTCTTAGTAAAAGTGACATAGTTCTGTAAGCTACTGCATGTTTTGATAAGTCATCATATACAATAAGCACATCCTTGCCCTTATTCATAAAATACTCACCCATACTACATCCAGCATAGGGTGCAATATATTGTAATGGAGCGCTATCAGATGCAGTAGAGGATACAACTATGGTATAATCCATAGCCCCCATTTTGCTTAAAATATTTACTATATGAGCTACCGTTGACTGCTTTTGTCCTATAGCCACATATATGCAAATCACATCTTTCCCCTTTTGATTCAGAATTGTATCAATAGCTATAGCGGTCTTTCCTGTTTGCCTATCACCTATTATAAGTTCTCTTTGTCCCTTGCCTATAGGAATCATAGCATCTATAGCTTTAATACCTGTTTGTAAAGGTTCTTTAACAGATTGCCTTTCTATAACTCCTGGAGCTTCATGTTCTATAGGATAAGCTTCACTAGTTATTACAGGTCCCTTTCCATCAACAGGAACTCCTAAAGAGTTTACAACTCTTCCTATTAGTGCTTCACCTACTGGCACCTCAACAACCTTACCTATCCTTTTTACAAGGTCGCCTTCCTTTATGCCCTCTTCTGAACCTAAAAGAACACAACCTACATTATCCTGCTCCAAGTTCAAAGCCATACCATAAACTCCATTAGAAAATTGTAGAAGTTCCCCTTCCATACAGTTATCCAACCCATAAACCCTAGCTATACCATCCCCAATTTGTACTATAGTACCAGAAGATACTGTTTCTATTCTGCCTTCATATTCCTTTAATTTACCTTTAATTATAGAAGTAACTTCTTCAGGCTTTATAATCATTCAACTTCACCTCTTATTTCAGCATTGCCTCCTTTAACTTTTCTAACCTACCTTTAATAGATCCATCAATAACATCCTCTCCAACCTTTACAAAGATACCCCCAATCAAACTTGTATCTACCTCTTCTTCTATAATTATTTTTTTATTATATTTTTTCTTAAGATTTTCTAATAACTTCTCTCTTTCATCATCATTTAAAGGCAAAGCACTTCTTACTTTTGCTAGCAAAGTGTTGTTTTTCTCCAAATGAATCTTTTCCATTTCATATAGTTTCTCTTTTAAGAATAAAATCCTATCCTTGTCTAATAGAACCATTAAAAAATTATAAATTTCCTCTTCCACTCTACCTTTAAAAATTAACTCGAAAGTTTCCTTCTTTTTATAAAGGTTTATTTCTGGATGTTTTAGAAGCATCATTATGTCTTCATTTCCATATATTAAATCTATAACTTCCCTTAATTGATTCAAAACAAGTTCTTCTTTTCCTTTTTCTTCAGCAATTTCATAAAGAGCTAGAGCATATCTATGATCTAAATACTCATACATAATTATTTACCCACCTGTTCTATAAATTCGTCCATTAACCGTCTATGCTCCTTTTCATCTATTTGCTTTTCTAAGGCCTTAGTTACTAAAGCTAAGGCTAAAGACACTACTTGTTCTCTAATTTCAGCTTCTGCCTTTTCCCTTTGATATTGAGCTTCTTTCTCTGCCCTATTTATAATCTCCTTAGCTTCTTTCTCTGCCTTATTAATTATTTCTTCTTTAATTTTTTCAGCTTGAATTTTATACTTTTCAATTAAAGCCTTACCTTCTTTTTTTGAATCTTTTAACTTATTTTCACTTTCTAATTTATACTGCTGAGCTTTATTCTTATTTTCTTCTGCTTCCTGCAAATTCTTATTAATTTCTTCTCTTCTATCTGTAATCACTTTGTTAATAGGTATGAATAGAAAATGTCTTAAAATAAAATACAGTATAAAGAAGTTTATTATTGTAAATATAGTTGTTTGTGTGTGTATATCTAAACTCATGTCATCCAAGCCCCCTTATAGTTGAATAATTACAGCTTACCAGTTAGTATAAAGGCTATTAAAAAGCAAAATATGGCTGTAATTTCTGAAAAAGCAGCACCTATAACTAGCAAACTTAATATTTTACTACTGGCATCCGGTTGTCTAGCTGCTCCTTCAACCGCTTTAGAAGCTACCTTTGCTGTTCCAAAAGCTCCTCCTATACAACCTAATACAGCCAAGGCTGCTGCAATTGCTATTAAAGCCCTATCCATAATAAAATCCCTCCTTAAATTAATCTTCAGCAACTATTTTTATGTGTATCATAGTTAACATTACAAAAATAAGCATTTGAATAAATCCATCAAAAATATCAAAGTAAAAATGAAAAGGAACAGGTATTCCGATATTTAGAAATGGATTCCCTTCTCTCAAACTACTATAAGCTATGCCCATAATTACAGATCCTGCAGCTATATTTCCAAATAATCGTAAGCTAAGTGAAACTACCAACATTATTCTTTCAATTATATTCATTGGTAGCATAACTGCTACAGGATGCAATAAACCTAGAAAATATCCCTTTAAACCATTCTTGTATATGCTATAACCTTGTATTACTAAAAAACTAACCACAGCCATGCCAATAGTAACACTTAAATCCTCTGTAGGTGCTGGAACTGCTACCAGCGGAACAATATTCATAATCATTAGATAGAGAGCCAATATTCCCACAAAGGGAACAAAATGCAAATATTCCTTTCCCATATTTTCTAAAACAAGATTTTCAATGAGTTCATAAAACATTTCTAATATAGTTTGTTTTTTATCCGGATTCCTTTTCAAATTTCTTGTGAGTAATATGGAAATAAAGGTTAAGGCTAATATAATTGCCCATTGGACTAATATACTTGTTGTAATTTCAATCCTTATTCCAAAAATCTTAAAGGCAAGGCCAACAGAATTTTCAGACTCCACCTTACCACTTCCTTTCCTAAGCAATCAGGCTATTAGAATTTCTATATGTTCAAAAGTAACAGTATAGTTTTCATGTTTTAATTAAATCCTTAAAAGCTATAAGTACCAAGGCAATAAAATGTGTACAATAGCCTCCTAAAAAAAATAGGGAGCTAAAGCTATTAGTCAAGTAGAATATATACGCTATAGAAGCTGTACCAACTATCCCTACCATTTGCATAAGTAAATAGGAAAATATAAACCATTTATTTTTAAACATTCTCTTTGCATAAAAACTGCTTACTGCTAAATTAATATAAGCTACTATTAAACCTAGAAATATAATTTCTGCAAAATCACTGAAAATTGTAGATTTTATAAGCAAATATATAATCATTCCTATAATTACATCTGACAATAGTATTCCCTTGAGAGTATAAATATTATGCTTATCCATTAATGTAATCTCCTCCAGCCTAAAAGGTTAATATGATTAATATATACTTTTTATAAAAAAGTATGAGAAAAAATAAAAAAGACTTAGAAGCAAATAACCTTCTAAGTCTTTAAATTTGAGTAATTTATCTTTCAACTATAAGGGCTGTTCCCATACCTCCGCCTATGCAGAGAGTTGCAAGACCTCTTTTAGCATCTCTTTTTTGCATTTCATGTAGCAATGTTACAAGAATTCTTGCTCCGGAAGCTCCAATTGGGTGACCAATTGCTATAGCTCCTCCGTTAACATTTACCTTGCTCATATCGAAGTTTAAATCTTTTGCAACTGCTAAGCATTGTGATGCAAAAGCTTCATTAGCTTCAATTAAGTCTAAATCTTCTACAGAAAGATTTGCAGCTTCTAATGCAGCCTTTGTTGCTCCTACAGGTCCATATCCCATTATTTGAGGATCTAATCCTCTTGAACCATAGGATACTATTTTAGCTAATGGCTTAATTCCAAGCTCTGCAGCCTTTTCTGCACTCATTACTACTACTGCAGCAGCACCATCATTGATACCTGAAGCGTTACCAGCAGTAACTGTTCCATCCTTTTTGAATGCTGGCCTTAACTTAGCAAGCTTCTCTACTGTAGTATCAGGTCTTACATATTCGTCTGTATCAAATACAATTGGGTCTCCTTTTCTTTGAGGTACTAGTACTGGAACTATTTCATCCTTAAACTTGCCTTCAGCTATTGCCTTAGCAGCTCTAGCCTGAGATTCAGCAGCAAAAGCATCTTGTTCTTCTCTTGTTAAATTCCACTTTTCAGCTACGTTTTCTGCAGTGATACCCATATGATAATCATTAAATGCATCCCAAAGACCATCATTTATCATGGCATCTACCATAGTTCCATTACCCATTCTTTGACCCCATCTTGATGAGTTAAGAACGTAAGGAGCTCTTGACATATTTTCCATTCCACCAGCAACAACTACATCAGCATCTCCTGCCTTTATTAACTGAGCAGCTAAGCTTACAGCTCTTAATCCAGATCCACAAACCTTGTTAATAGTCATTGCTGATACTTCAACAGGAAGACCAGCCTTAATCATTGCCTGTCTAGCTGGGTTTTGACCTAATCCAGCCTGTAATACATTTCCCATTATTACTTCATTAACCATTTCAGGCTTTATACCAGCTCTATTTACAGCTTCCTTAATTACTAATGCTCCCAAATCTACAGCTGGAACATCTTTTAAACTTCCACCAAAAGAACCTACTGCAGTTCTAACTGCACTAACTATAACGACTTCTTTCATAGTTATCCTGGTTTCTAAAAGCTTATAAATCTCTTTCAAGATTTATATAACGGCAACATAACATAGGCTATTTTTAATCCATCTATAACCTAATTTTTACGTTTGCCAGCGAAACCAGCCAACCCCCTTTCCAATATATGTATTGTTAACTTTTAAAATAAAACCTTATCACACATTAATTATACATATAAAAGTTAGGTTTATCAATATAATTTTGTTAAAAAATAAACAATCTTTTAACCTTGAAACTCTTGTACTTTTCTATTAGATTTAGCAAAATAATTTATAATAGCTTCGCATATTCTCTCTGAAGCCTTCCCATCACCATAAGGATTAATTGCCTTACTCATAGTATCGTATTCTGTTACATCCCGAAGAAGCTTATTAGCTTCTTCGTAGATTTTTTCACAGTCAGTGCCTACCAATTTCACTGTACCAGCTTCCACTGCTTCTGGCCTTTCAGTAACATCTCTTAACACTAGAACTGGCCTTCCAAGATGTGGAGCTTCCTCTTGCAATCCACCGGAATCCGTCATAATCATATAGCATTTATTCATAAGATTATGGGTTTCTTTTGTATCTAATGGAGGTAAAAGATGTATCCTTTCTTTGCCGCCCAATTCTCTATATACTACATCCTTTACAATAGGATTTAAATGAACTAAATAAACAACCTCTGCATCTTCATTTTCTTCTATTATCCTATTAATTGCTTTACATATATTATTTATTCCTTCACCCCAGTTTTCTCTCCTATGAGCTGTTACCATTATTACCTTTTTAGAATAGTCTATTTTATTTAATTCCTCATTTTCAAATATATAATCTTCTTCCACCGTATAATCCATAGCATCAATTACAGTATTTCCAGTAATAAAAATAGCCTCTTCTGCTATACCTTCTCTTAAAAGATTGTTTTTTGAACCTGTTGTTGGAGCAAAATGTAAATCTGCCAAAGCGCCAGTTAACTTTCTATTCATTTCCTCTGGAAAAGGAAAATACTTATCAAAGGTTCTTAAACCAGCCTCCACATGGCCAACTTTAATTTGCTTATAAAAAGCTGCTAAAGCCCCTGAAAAAGTTGTAGTTGTATCTCCATGTACCAAAATTATATCTGGTTTTTCCTTATCAAAGACCTCTTCTAATCCCTGCAACACCATTGATGTAATACCTGTAAGGCTCTGTCTAGTCTTCATTATATTTAAATCATAGTCTGGAGTTATGTTAAATAAATTTAATACTTGATCTAACATTTCTCTGTGTTGAGCTGTAACACATACTTTAGATGTTATACAGTCGTATTGTTCTAATTTTTTTATTAAGGGTGCCATTTTTATTGCTTCAGGTCTTGTTCCAAAAATGGTGAGTACCTTTATTTTAATCATACCTTCATCTCCTTAATATTAATCCTCATGTTTAAATAATCCAATCCTCCAACAGATGACGCCTATTAATATAATTACACTTATCAGTAAATAGTAAGATGCAAGAGAGCTCAATTGCACAGAAAAAATAGCTAATCCGCTTAACAAAGCGCTTATCAAATACATTATTAAAACTACCCGCCTTTGACTAAGCCCCAAATTCAACAGTCTGTGATGCAGGTGACCACGATCTGGCTCCATAATAGGCCTACCGTTAATCTTTCTTCTTATGATGGCAAAGATTGTATCAAAAATAGGTAGCCCCATAGTTAATATAGGAACTACTACGGAAAAAATAGTTGCAGATTTAATGGCACCTTCCATAGATATTGCCGCTAAAAGAAAGCCTAAGAGCTGCGACCCAGTATCACCCAAAAAAATCGAAGCGGGATTGAAATTGTAAGGTAAAAACCCAGTTATAGCCCCCATAAGAATAGCAGTAAGATACATAGCACTACTCCTATCCTTGGTTAAGGCTATAAGAAAAATAGTAATAGTGGAAATAAGGGAGACTCCAGCAGAAAGTCCGTCTAATCCATCTATTAAGTTCATAGCATTAGTGATTCCCACTACCCAAACTATAGTAATAGGTATAGATAAATAACCAATATCCAAATACGAAATATCATTAGTGAAAGGGTTCGCAATCAGCTGTATATTAACTCCCATAATTAATAAAACCACTGCAGCCATTAACTGAAAAAATAATTTTTCATAAGGGGTTAAATCCCATTTATCATCTAAAATACCCCCTATTATAATTATAGTAGCGCCTAAAACTATTCCTATTTCTGCATCAGTTAAAGCTGATTTTTTTGTTAAGGTCAAAAGTACAAAGGGTATATATATAGCCAACCCTCCTAAAAGTGGTATAGGCTTCTTATGAACTTTTCTATTGCTCTTTGGCACGTCCATCACATTAAATTTTATTGCAAGCTTTTTTATTATGGGGGTCACCAAGAAAGCTATTATGCCAGATACTAATATCAATATTATTACACTATTCATTTTATTTATCACTTTCTATCTTAGTATGTTCCATCGCCTACTAGAGAATCATCTTCTCTTATCCATTGTTCAACAAGTATTTCTCTGTAGCTGTCCTTCGTATCTCTTATATAAACTTTTTCTATACCAGCGTTAATAATCATTCTTTTACACATAGTACATGAATTAGCCTGTTCTACTAATTGCCCAGTTTTTGCATCCTTTCCAACAAGATATAAGGTTGCCCCTATCATATCTCGTCTAGCAGCACTAATAATTGCATTTGCCTCGGAATGAACTGAACGGCAAAGCTCATACTTAGTACCTCTAGGGATATTTAACTGCTCTCTCCTGCAAAAACCAAGATCAGAGCAATTCTTTCTTCCTCTAGGTGCACCAGTATAGCCTGTAGATATTATTTCATCATTTTTTACTATTATAGATCCATAATTCCTTCTTAAACAGGTTCCTCTTTCTAAAACGGTTTCTGCTATATCTAAATAATAATTATGTTTATCTCTTCGTTCCATTTTATCCCCATCCTGTTATTTATGTATTATGAACTTAAAGATTTGATTTAAAACATATTAAAAGATATTTATAATAAGTTTTTAAAAATTATCCATTAACTTATTAAGTAGAAAGTTAAAACTTCCATATCAAGTATATTATAAACCATCTACCTAGTTAATACAAACTTTTATAGGTTTATACGATACAATTTTACTTAAAGTACTAAAAAATAAGGCTTTTCTCCTTAACTGAGAAAAGCCTTTCAAAATATTGATTTTAATTATTACTTTGTACCGAATAATCTATCGCCAGCATCGCCCAAACCTGGCACAATATATCCATTTTCATTTAACTTTTCGTCTATAGCTGCAACATAAACATCTACATCTGGATGAGCTTCTGTTACTGCTTTAATACCCTCAGGTGCAGATATTAAGCAAACAAGTTTTATATTAACTGCTCCTCTTTTCTTAAGCAAAGTTATAGCATCAGCTGCAGAGCCACCTGTAGCTAACATTGGATCTACCACGATAACTTCTCTTTCCTGTATGTCCTGAGGTAACTTACAGAAATATTCTACTGGCTGTAGTGTTTCTTCATCTCTATATAAACCAATATGACCAACCTTAGCTGCTGGTATTAACTTTAGCATTCCATCTACCATGCCTAAACCCGCTCTTAGTATAGGAACAATAGCTAATTTCTTACCAGCTAACATTTTGCAAGTTGTTTTGCATATTGGTGTTTCTATTTCAACATCTTTTACCTGCATTTCTCTAGTAACTTCGTAGGCCATAAGCATAGCTACTTCTTCTACCAATTCTCTAAAGTCCTTTGAACCAGTATTTTTATCTCTAATAATAGCTAGCTTGTGCTGAATTAATGGATGTGCTATTTGTGTTACTTTACTCATTATAAAATCCCCCATTCATTCATTTATTTATTATATTTTCTTTCGATTTCACTTATTTTGTCAATTCTTAGGATATGTCTACCACCTTCGAATTTAGCATTTAAAAATGTATCTACTATTTCTACTGCTAAACCTGGCCCAACAATTCTTTCTCCCATAGTAAGTATATTAGCGTTATTATGTTCTCTGCAAGCGTGAGCACTAAAAGTATCATGACACAAGGCTGCTCTTATACCAGGAACTTTATTTGCTGCAATACCTATACCTATACCAGTACCACAGATAAGAATACCAAAATCGTATTCTTTTGCTGCCACAGCTTCAGCTACAGGCAATGCATAATCTGGATAATCACAAGAAGATTCATCAAAAGCTCCAAAATCTTTATACTCTATGCCCTTACTCTTAAGATAATCAATAATATAACCCTTTAACCTAAAGCCACCATGATCAGATCCAATGGCAATTTTCATCCTATACACCTCCATACTTTTTTATTTTCTCCAAATTATTTTCAGAAAATTATCAATAGGTTAAACCATTTTAATATTGCAAAAAAGAAGATAGCAGTAATATTACTTACTGATATCTTCTTTTAGCTTTAACAATAGCAAATCTATATATTTTTTTAATGATTTAAAAGTATTATTATAAACGGCTATATCGCCGCCGTAAGGGTCTGAAACTTCTCCCTCTGCGCCGACATACTCGTTTAATACATATATTTTATTTTTGAAATCAGGAAATAAACTTACTAAGTAATTTTTTATACTGTAAGTCATAGTTAATATTAAATCACTATTATGAACCTGTTCTTGAGTAAGTTGTACTGCTTCTCTGTCAGCTATATTAACCCCTGTATTTGTTTCTACTACCACTGCAGAATTTTTGGAAGTTTTGCTTCCTTTAATTGCAGCTACTCCAGCAGAAAACGCCTTAATATCACTTATAGTATTGTAATGATTAAATATAGCTTCAGCCATACAACTTCTGCAAGTATTTCCTGAGCATACGAATAATATATTCATAGTTGCCTCCAATTAAATCTTTATTATGTCAAAAGATGCTGCTTTATTAAGACGATTCATAATAGCAATGCCTATCCCCTCTTCTTCGAAAGCTTCCGATAAAATAATATCAACCTTTTTATCATCTAAGGCTCGAAGAACCTCAAAAAGATTGTGAGCCACTGAGGATAAGTTCTCTCTACTTCCTAGTGAAATCACTTCACCATTAGGATAAAAATCCATAGTTTCATCCGTTGCCATTATGCCAACTTTTAAATTTCTATCCATATAATTTTGTACCATTTCATTAATTTTTTCAATAGTTTTTTTGAAATCTCCCTTAATAATCTTTACCGGTGCCTTAGGGGCATAATGTCTATACTTCATTCCAGGAGCTTTAGGCTTAAAATCCCCAGTAACCTTTTCCATAATAGCTGGATCAATATATATTTTTTCATCTATCTCCCTTAACATTTCAAGGGTAATACCACCGGGTCTTAAAATACAAGGTGGATAGCTGGTACAATCTAACACTGTAGATTCCACTCCAATTTCGCTTTCAGAACCTCCTATTATAAAATCCACCCTGCCATCCAAGTCTTCTATACATCTTTGAACCTCTGTAGGACTGGGTTTTCCTGAAAGATTTGCCGATGGAGCAGCAATAGGTAGGCCAGATTTTTTTATTAGAGCTAAGGCAATTTCATTTTTAGGCATTCTAAGTCCTATGCTTGATAAACCAGCACTAGTCTCATCTGGTATGATACTTTTCTTTTCCAAAATAATAGTGAGAGGCCCTGGCCAAAAACGCTCAGTAAGCTTATTAACTATATCCGGTACTTCCTTAGCATATGCATGTAAATCATAGTCTGCAATATGTACTATTAAGGGATTGTCTTGAGGTCTTCCCTTAGCTTCAAATATCTTTTTTACTGCCTCTGGGTCTAACGCATTAGCCCCTAATCCATAAACAGTCTCCGTAGGAAAAGCCACTAAACCGCCCTTTTTTATTACTTCCGCTGCTTCTTCTAAAGCTTCCTCATTCAAATTATTCTCTAGCATTTTTACTACCTTTGTCTTCATAGTACATTTCCCCTTAAATTCTAAATTATCTTTATCATAATCAATCCTAATATAACTCCTGAAAGCAAGCCTACAGTACCTGCAATTCCTTTCCACTGTTTGTTAGACTCTGGTAACAGCTCACCACAAGAAATATACAGCATAATACCAGATGCCATGGCAAGACAGGAACCCAGCATATTTTTTGAAACACTTCCTAAGAATATACCTAACCAAGCTCCTAAAGCAGTAGGTAAGGCTGTTATCAAAACATAGGTAAGAATTTTAGATACTCTAACTCGTGATAACATTAAAGGTGCAGAAACTGCCATCCCTTCAGGAATATCATGGATAGCTATTATTATGCTCATTCTCAAGCCTAGGGTTTTACCTGCCATAAATCCGCAGCCCATTATTATGCCCTCAGGAAAGTTATGGAGCATAAGCCCCAAAGCAGTAAGAAAAGCTACTTTATAATGAGCAGAGACTTCATTATGGTCTTCAGGGATTAAATTGTCTATAGTCATAACTATGAGAATCCCTATGATAACAAAAATGATTGTTCCTGAAAAACTCCAGCTTTCTATGGACTCTGGAATCAAGTCAAAAACAACTATAGCTAGCATAATACCTGCAGCAAAGCCCAAAATCGAACTCATAAACCTCTTAGATGGATTCTTAAAAAATACACCTATAGAGGCACCAACCATTGTCCCAATTAAAGATATAATAGAAGATAAGATAACCACAAGAATAACATTTTGCAACTTAATCACTCCATTCTATAGTATTCTATTTATAGAAAGGAGTAATTATAACCACTAAAAGCTATCATCTACTATAATAATTAATTGTCATACCAAGTTTTTATAGAATCAATTGCAAACTCTGAAAATTTAGCATTAACACATCTTTTATATAATTCCATCAATAGTTTATACTTTATCAACTTTCCTTTCGATACTATTATATAATAGTATTCCTCATCAGGATTAGCAGCTTTTATTTTTTCATATTCCTTTTTTACATATTCATGTTTTTTTAAAAAAGTAATATCAACTTGATTTATTTTTTTATTTCTAAACCTAGAGCTTGTTAGCATTATAATATCTGGATCTTCTTTATCTTGAATCTTAGTTTCAATATGCACAAACACCACTTTTTCACAGTGTATAGAGCACTTCTTTTTAAAGATTCCTTGGTAAAGCTTCAATTTACCATTATAATACTCGTAACTCATAGAATTTGCATCTTTTTTTAATAATACAGCTACAATTATTAGTACTTCTATTATGACTAAGTAAGATAAAAAAAACAAATTAAATTCACCGGATATAATTAATACAAGAGGATTAATAAAAAAAATAAAGCCCATAATAAGCACAAACCTCTTATAAGAGTTATTTTGCTTCTTTATGGCTTTATTTATATTCATCAACTTCACCTCAATAATATTCTAAACTTCATTATTGCCCATCTTCTGCAATTTTTCTGCTTGGTCAGCAGTAATAAGGGCATTAATAATTTCATCTAAATCTCCGTTCATAAAGGAATCTAATTTATATAGTGTAAGACCAATTCTATGATCTGTAACTCTACCCTGAGGGAAATTATAAGTTCTTATTCTTTCACTTCTATCGCCGGAACCCACCTGATTTCTTCTATCAGCAGCTATACTAGCATTTCTTTCAGCCTCCGCTTTCTCGTACAATCTAGCTCTAAGTACCTTCAATGCTTTTTCTTTATTTTTTAGCTGAGACTTTTCATCCTGGCAGGTTACTACTAATCCTGTAGGTAAGTGTGTTATTCTTACCGCTGAATCAGTAGTATTAACACACTGTCCACCATGACCAGAAGATCTATAAACATCTATTCTTAAATCATTAGGATTAATTTCTATATCCACTTCTTCCACTTCAGGAAGCACCGCTACAGTAGTAGCAGAGGTATGAATTCTTCCGCTAGCCTCTGTATCTGGTACTCTTTGTACTCTATGAACTCCACTTTCATACTTTAATCTACTATAAGCTCCAGTACCAGAAATCATAAATACTATTTCTTTAAATCCGCCAATATCTGTTTCATTAGCACTCATAACTTCTACTTTCCAACCTTTAGATTCAGCGTATCTAGTATACATTCTGAATAAGTCTGCTGCAAACAATGCAGCCTCTTCTCCTCCGGTACCGCCTCTAATTTCAACAAATACGTTTTTATCATCATTAGGATCCTTAGGTATAAGCATTATCTGAAGTTCTTTCTTAGTCTCTTCTTCTTTTTCCGTAAGTTCCTTTAACTCTTCTTGAAGCATTTCCTTCATATCTTTATCTTCTTCTTGGCTAATCATTTCTTTAGCAGCTTCTATATCTTCAAGAACTTGTTTGTACTCTCTATACTTTGTAACTATGATTTCCAAATCAGCATGCTCTTTGCAAAGCTTTTGCCATTCTTTTTGGTCTGCCATAACGGAAGGATCAGATATTTTTATGGATAACTCTTCATATTTATTTTCTATAAAATGCAGTTTATCTAACATACACCACTCAACTCCGAACTATTATATATTTTCAAAACTATAACAATAAATTATTATAACATAGAGATTTTATCTTAATCAACGTATATTTACAAAAATCCCTTAACTACTCTATCATTACCTCCTAAATCCTTAAGACACTGAATATCTTTAAAACCTTTTTCCAGCATTATTTGCTCTACCGCTTCTCTTTGATCATGGCCTATTTCAAAGGCTAATAATCCACCATTATTAAGACAACTTATTGCCTGCTCCGTTATTTTCCTATAGAAGTTTAAGCCGTCTTCTCCTCCTGAAAGAGCCAACCTAGGCTCATAATTCTTAACATCTTCCATTAATTTATCTATTTCTTCTTCCTTAATATAAGGAGGATTTGATACTATAACATCATATTTTTTATTTTCCTTTACAGCTTCTTCTAACAAGTCACTGTGCTTATAGTTCACTTTCTCTTGAAGCTCTAACTTCTTAATATTCTTTCTAGTTACCTCTTCAGCTATAGGACTTATGTCATAACATTCCACATCAACATTATTTACCAAGGAAGCAATAGCTATACCTATTGCTCCACTACCGCAACAAAGATCACATATTTTAGTATAACTTTTATCCTTTATATCTTCTATAACCGATTCTACTAAAATCTCTGTATCAGTTCTAGGAATAAGCACACCAGGTTTAATATATAAATCTATCCCCATGAATTCGCATTCTTCAAGGATATATTTCACTGGCATCTTATCCTTTCTTAAATCAATGTAGCGCATATACTTTTCAACCAAATCTTTTTCTACAACTTCATCTCTATTAGTAATTACATAAAGCTTATCCTTCTTCAAAACTTTAGCTAAAAGCAATTGTGAATCCAACAAGTAACTATCTATTTCAGATTTTTTCAATATATCCTTAGCCTCATTTAAGAGGTCACCTATTGTCTTACCACCTTTAGATAATTTTACTTCTCTAGAATAATCCATACCTTCTGCGGCTTTTAAAGCTACTATAGCTACCTGAAGTTGTAATGCATCCGGTTCCTTAGTAGTTAGTTGCTGAAGCTTTAAACCAGGATAAGCCACTATACCTGAAAGCTTTCCTTCACTTTTCCCCATCCACTTTATTAGCTCATAGGAGATGCCTGCTACTAAAGGAAGGAGTAATAATCTATACAAAAGCTTATACCAAATAGATTTAAACTCAATCAATGTAAATAAAGCTATACTTACAATCATTACTATAAACATAAAATTAGTTCCACATCTTGGATGAAAGCGCTTAAATTTAGCTGCATTTTCTGGTGTTAGTTCAGCTTCATTTTCATAGCAAAAAATTGTTTTATGCTCTGCCCCGTGATACTGAAACACTCTCTTTATATCTTCTAACTTACCTACTGCATAAATGTAGCCTAAAAATATAACAACACGGAGAACCCCTTCAAAAATATTTACTGATAACCTGCTAAAATTTAATTTATAAAGCAGATTAGCTATAAATGTTGGCAATAAGAAAAACAATAACACAGAAATGCCCAAAGAAAAGATAAGGGCGATGGTCATTAAAACATCATTGCTTTTATCTTTAAATACCTTGTTAAACCACTTATCAAATTTACTTTCTTCCTCTTCCTCCTCAAAAAAGCTGGCAGAATAATTTAGTGTTTCAATGCCAATCTTTAAAGATTCAAAGAGAGAAACAGCCCCCCTAATAACCGGAAGTGCCAAAAGCTTATTTTTCTTTGTAGAAGGTACTAACTTCTCAAATTTAACCTCAATACTGCCATCATCTAACCTAACAGCAGTAGCAACACCTTTTTCTCCTCTCATCATAACACCTTCGATGACTGCCTGTCCTCCAACAGAAGTCTTTCTAGTCATTACTCCCACCCTCTCTTTTTATCCTTTTGCCATTCTTAATATGTTCTATTCTATAATTTGCATCCTAAACATTTTATTTTATAAACTCAAAAATAAGTATAATGTATACTCATTATAACAAAAAATCATTTTCCAATAAACAAAAATATACTTCTAAGAAAGTTTAACAACTATATATTAATTGTCTCCTTCATTATTATTAATTTGTATTGACCTAAGATATTCAATATGCTATAATTTAGTAGTTGAAAATTGTATCGATGCAATTCGAAAGAGGTGAAAAAGATGAGAGAAGGCATACATCCAGAATACTACACTGACGCTGTAGTTAAGTGTGCATGTGGAAATACTTTTACAACAGGTTCCGTTAAAAAGGAACTAAAAGTAGAAATATGCTCTAAGTGCCACCCATTCTTCACTGGGAAACAAAAGATCGTTGATGTTGGCGGAAGAGTTGAAAAGTTCAATAAGAGATTCAACCTCAATAACGAAAATAAATAACCAAATTGGCGAATTAGTTATCCGAGATGCAAAAAAACAGGAAGTTAAACTTCCTGTTTTTTTGTATTATTTATTAATTTCCTTAGTAAGAAGTGCATCCCCTTTACTAATCAAAGATAAGAACTCCTTATTGTCTTTTGTCTTTGCCAACAAATTAATAAGTTTTTCAGTTACTTCATCAGGATTAGCCTCCCTGTATAGCAACTTTCTTATAGTATAAGCAGCATCTCTTTCTTCTTCATTATGAAGAAGATCATCTCTTCTAGTACCAGACTTATATATGTCTACCGCAGGGAATATCCTTCTTTCCTGCAGCTTTCTATCTAAATGAACTTCCATATTTCCAGTACCCTTAAATTCCTCAAATATCATATCGTCCATTCTACTGCCTGTTTCTACAAGGGCTGTAGCTAATATTGTAAGACTTCCTCCCTCTTCTATGTTTCTTGCAGCTCCAAAAAACTTTTTAGGCATAATCAAAGCTCCTGGATCTAATCCTCCGGATAAGGTTCTACCTGTTGGTGTAATAGTTAAATTGTAAGCTCTTGAGAGCCTAGTTATACTATCTAGAAGAATTACCACATCCTGCCCTTGTTCTACCATTCTTTTTGCTCTTTCCAAAACCATCTGTGCTACCTTAGTATGATGTTCTGGTTCCTCGTCAAAGGTAGAAAAAATTACTTCACCATTAATAGATCTCTGCATATCGGTAACTTCTTCCGGTCTCTCATCTATAAGCAAAACTATAAGTTTTACATTAGGATAATTTATAGATAAATTCTGAGCTACTTTTTTTAGAAGAGTAGTTTTACCAGCTTTAGGAGGGGCTACGATTAGACCTCTCTGTCCCATACCTATAGGGCAGATTATATCCATTAAACGAGAGGCTAAATCCAACTGGCTTTTAGTCTCCAGTCTAAGTCTTTTATTTGGATAAATAGGCGTTAAATATTCGAAAGGTTTCCTACCAACAGCCTTTTCAGGATCTTCTCCATTTACCTTATCAACATATAAAAGAGCCTTGAACTTTTCTCCTTCCTTTGGTGTTCTCACCTTTCCTTCTATCTCATCACCAGTTCTTAAATTAAACCTTCTTATTTGTGATGGTGAGACATATACATCTTCAGGAGTAGAAAGATAATTTTTCCCTCTTAAGAATCCAAAACTGTTATTTTCATTAATCTCCAAAACACCTTTTGCAGTTTCAGATTCATTAATCATCCCTCTTAGTTTTTCTCTCTTTTCTTCTGGATTAATTTTGGTTTCTTGTACATTTTCTTCAACATTTTCTCTATCTTCCATAGCATTGGGGCTTATTTTATTTTCCTCCCCTTTAATGTCATCATTGCTTTCACTATCATCTACATTTCTATTTTTAGGAGAAATTTTTTCCGTTAGAACAACTCCATCCTTTTCAATAGATTTTGGAGATAACTTAATGATTTCATCAATAAGTTCGTTTTTTTTATACTTTGTTAGGTTCTTTAAACCTAATTCCTTTGCAATTTTTCTTAATTCAATTATTGTCATAGTTTCATAATCTCTGTTACTCAACATGTTCCCTGTTCACACAAGACAAAAAATAATTATATTTATCAATAATTCATGTGTAAATCAGTATTCACCTACCTTTCATCAAATATTTAATATATAAGAACTATTATATTTGTTAAACTAAGCCTTGGAAAATATAAAAGAAATCAATTGTTTACTTAATGAATCGTTGCATTATAAATTCAACATGAAAAATAGAAATGTAGAGATGTACCTTATAACTTTATAATACTTTTTATATTATATACAATTTACAGTTTTTAATCCATACCTTTATAAGTTTTTTTGGTAAGAGTATACATTTATTATTAAAAGTTCTATGTATACCCTTATAAAAACTCCTACCATACTATTTACAACATAGCATATACTTTGCTGTTAATCTCATTATATTTCGATATATATTTGCTCACTTTTATTGGTTGTCCAACAAAATAAACCGGTGAACCTGTGATATCGCATCCACCTATAATTAATTGCTTTCTAAAAAAATCCTTAATATTGTAGTTATTCTCATGCTCTTCCCCACAAATAGGACACTTATATCTTATACATATCTTATTTGAACTATTAATTGTAGCATTAAAATCAGGCAGATAATCACTGATGCTTTTCAACTCAAAGATTGAGAAATCATAGCTTTTATAGCAGTTATTTGAGTTTTTCACTGCAATTTTAATATCAAAATTATATAGCATCAATTCGCCTCCATTAATTTTTATCTATAAATATAATTCTATATTTATAAATAAAATCCTTCCTTCAACAACTAAATTATTAAACCATATAATAAGGAAAAGCTCAAGGATTAATAATTTTACTTTTTAGACTTTTAGCCTATTATTTTAATAATAAACTATCATTTAATAGATTTATTATATTATTTGATTTGCTATTTCTTCTAACTCAAAATATTTTTCTCTAAAGCTTTTATTTATAAAAAATCTCTCTTCAGCTTTTTTCACGTTATATCTAATACTTCTATTACTAGAAATCTTCAGATCTACTTTCATCTGCTGTAAATCCATGCATTTATAATTTTCCAACAAAAGCAATAGCAAATACTTGCACTCCTTGTCCTTTATTATATTCCCTAATTGTGATTTTGAAATTCCTTTATAGGTGCAAATAATATTAATAATCATTTCATATTTATTGAACTTATAGCTTCTCTCTTCCATAAAAACACCCCTAGATTAAACTGGCATACTTGAATTATTATCCAAAGCTATGTATTTTAATCATAGAGGTGATATTTTATTATAAAAATTTAAGCCTTTATATTAATATTTAACTCAGTGTTGTAGGATGCTTGACCAGCCACGCTCATGTCATAATCTATATATATATCCCCACCATTATCGTCAATATCCACTTTAATATTTCTTGTAGATATAACTAACTCTAAAACTCCATAAGGGGTATTATATAAAGTAGTATACTTGTTGTTTTTTTCAAACTCCATTTTTGCCGTAGTGGTTCCTTCCCTCATCAATACAACCTTTTCTGGATTTATTTCAAGAATGGTTGTAGTTCCTTCCATTCCAGATATCTTCGTTTCTTCATATTCAGCATAATACTTATTATCCTTCTTAAAATACTCCCCTGGAGTTTGAACTTCTATTATATCATTTTCACTAGCCTTATGGTGACTGGTGATAGAAATTAACGCTTTTTTCCCCATGTTCTCACCTCTTAATTGTAGTTTAAGACAATATTTAAAGAAGGAACTAAAATTTCAGTTCCTTCTTTAAATTATATTATAACATATGTTTTTTATATAGTTAACTTACCATTCGGAGTATTAATAACTTTTAATATTTTTTGAGTTTTCCCAGTTTCGGCATTTATATAAACAATATAATCTGAATTATGATTAGTACCAGCAAATTCATAGCATAACACTTCTTTATTAGTTTCTGTAGGTACTATCGCTAATTTAACACTATTTACCTTCAACCTCTTACTTACAGCTTTAGCTGCTTCTTCCTGTGTTATCTTAGGGGTTGGAATTTTTCTATCAGGATCAAAAGCAATTAAATACTTTTCCGCTTCTAATCCAGTTATACTGCCATCATCTAACGCAATTTTTAATTTTACTTGCTCAGGATAAATAGAAATATCATTAATAACATGAACATAGTTCACAATTACATTATCTTCATAAGTCATCTTGTAGGTTTCTTTCATATCCTTATATCCTAGCTTCTCTAGGTACTTCTTTCCTATATCTACTGCATTTTCTGCATCAATAGTAGGAGCGGAGTACCTTCTGTTATCCAATAAATAAATAACTTTACCTCCATTTTTACTTATTTCAACTACCACATTTTCCTCTTTAGCTTTATTCTTCATAGTAACAGTAAAACTATAAGCTGGAATCTTTTGATTTCCCTCCACCTTCCTTGATTCTATATTGCTAACCTTATCTTTGCCAATAAAGGATCTTATTGCCTCCTTAGCCTTATCTTCTGAAACCTCTTCTAAAGCATTTACCTTTGGTTTAATATCCAAAACATTGTCGGAGAAAGGTCCATCGTAAATAAGTGCTGGATAGTCAACTACTTGTTTTTTTACTTCCTCAAATTTTTCCGACACAAGATCTTCATTTCCTGCTGCCATAACACTAGTTATTTTTTTTCTAATTTCGCCCCACTTTATATCTCCCTGATTAATATCTGCTAATATATTATTTAATTGAGTTTTTAATTTACTAGATTGCTCTTCCAGCCTTTCAATTGTGTTATACTCCTCATCGCTAAGTTCTTTTCCATCGGAATTAGCTTTCACCAATGTATAACTATAATCTCCTACCTGTGAAAGAAATTTTGTAGTGTCCTGGGAAACTTCTAAGGGGATTGGCAAGGAGTTAAGCTTGTCATTTGCAGCAGTAGCATCTTTATATATATCTTGAAAAATCATCATACTTTGTTCCTTTGAATTGACTACTGCAGACTTTCCTAAATTATCTTCTATATTTTCTATGTTAGTAATAAGATCATACAAATTTTTACTATATTCGCCTTGCAAATAATTCCTATAATCTTGTCTCTCTAAAGTCATTAATACTGCATATGTAGTAGCAAACACTACAATTATAGTTGTCGACAATGTATAAAACATTCTTTTTTTAGTCATTTCCATATATTCCAACCTCCTTACTATTATTATCCCTTTGAATATATGCGCTTATTCATATATTTTCTATAGCTCAAATATAGCTTAAACTTTGTAAAAGAATCTCACATTCAACATAAATATCAATAATTTTGTTTATTACTAGTTAAATTTTATGTATAATATAGATTAAGGTTTGAAATTAGAATCCTATATAAGGATTTACAGCTAAGATTGTTTAAAGGATGAAACATATGCGTACACTAATACTTTCAATTTCTGCTGGCGGTGGGCATGTAAATGCTTCCGAAGCCATGGAATGCTATATAAAATTAGAGAACCCAAATAATGAAGTTAAGGTAGTGGATACGATAAAATACATAAACCCCTTACTAGACAAAGTGGTTATTGGTAGTTATCTTAAGAGCTTAAAACTATCACCATCACTGTTTGGTAAGTTATACGATTTTGCTGAAACAGGAGAAAGTATTGCAACTTTTAGTAATAAGTTAATTGAAATGATTATACATAAACTTATCCCTCTTATAGATGATTTTTCCCCAGACATAATAATTGCCACTCACGCTTTTACAACGGAAATGGTATCCATATTAAAAGCTAAAGGCATGATAAATATACCGGCTTTGTCAATCCTAACGGATTATGCTCCGCATAGTTTTTGGATTCATCCAAACATTGATGCTTATGTTGTATCCACCTCAGCTATGGTGGATGAAATGATTAAAAGAGGTGTAGACAAAAGCATCCTATATCCTTTAGGAATACCGGTAAAACCTAATTTTTTAAAAAAATATCCTAGAGAGAATACTTTGAAAACACTAAACTTGAATCCTGATAAAAAAACAGTATTGCTCATGGGGGGTAGTTTAGGATTAGGTAAGTTATGTCTTTTATACGAAGAGCTTCAGAAAGTAGATTTAGATATTCAAATTATCGCAATAACAGGCAATAACAAAAAACTATTCAATCAATTAACAGAACTAAGTAGTAATTCCGTTAAAGATACAAGAATTATAGGATATACTACCGAAGTAAACAAATATATGCAAGCCTGTGATTTACTTATAACAAAACCTGGAGGCCTTACCATTACAGAGGCATTGGTAAGTGGTGTCCCTCTAGCGGTATTTTCAGCCATACCTGGTCAAGAGCAAAAAAACGCCGAGTTTTTGCTCGATAATAATCTAGCAGTTTCCTTAGGCGAAGGTAAAAACTGCCACAGAACCATTAATAGCTTATTATGTAATTCAGAAAAACTAGAAAACATGCGAAACAACTGTTTAATATTCGCTAAGCCTAATAGTGGATACGATATAAAAAACTTAATGCACAAGCTATTAAAGGCAAATATAAGTAAAAGCGACTAAAGTCGCTTTTTTAATTTATTATATATTTCTACAATTTTAAATTTAAATTGTATATTTTCGCTATCATTTTCTACATATTCTAATTCTTCTTCACTTAATACCTCTTTCATTTGCTCTATAGTTTTTTCTTCAGCAACTTCACCTTTTGTAATATCTATAAAGCATAGTGGAGGAAACATAACACACCACCAATTTTGGCCACCAGCGTTGCCTATTAAAATTCTATAAGCTTCATAATTACCTTGAGGTAAGGTTATAGGTCCATAGGTCTTTACCGGAAAGTTTTCCTTGGACAGCTCACTCTTAACCTCATAGCTGTAGCCATTTTCTCTAATTACCTTTTCTGCTATAGCTTTTACTTTATTATCATTGTCTCTTAACAGCTGCCTAGATTCCTCTATGGTTGTACACTTTTCCAACTCTGGAGCCAAATATTTTAGCACTTCATCTTTAACCTTCAATTTTAAATTCTGATCTTCTTCACTATCACTGTTTGCTATAACGTGAAAGCGAATTAATTTACTACTAATAGAATTTAACATTTCCTTATCTTTTTCTCGAGTTGATAAAAACATAGCATAAACCCCTTCATTCACTGCAACCCCAATAAATATTAAAAGAAAAACTACTAGCATGAATCTTTTCATGTATATTTCCCCCTTTTTTTGTATTCACACTAGTAATATTTCCCATATTTTATATATAATATACATTTTCTTTTTATTTTCTTGTACCAATTCTTCTAATTTTGGTATCAACATTGACATTAATTACAGCATCCTTAAAGGCTTTTTCCCAATTGTCTTCCATCTTTTCCCAAGTAATAGGCATAAATTTTCTTACATGCTCTCTAACCCCAAAGATATCTACTGCATATTCACGTTGAACTCTTCTTGCTACCTTTTCACCTTCTTCACTTAAGGAATTGTTGAAATAATTTTGAATTTCTTCAAGTGTATAATCATTAAAAAGCTCCTTATCCACCTTATACTCCTTTATTCTACCTTCTATATCAATATTTATATTGAATACTAACTTTCCATTATCTTCAACAACCTTAATCTTTCTTTTTAAGTTATCTATTTCTAAATCTATTGGCACTTGATCCTTGTATATAACCTTTTTACCAGTTATCAGTTTTCCTCTTAACATTTCTACTACCGTGGTATCTTGAGGCGATAAGCGACCTATAAACTTATATCCTTTAATAATAGCTATACCGTCTATTAACATTTCATTTTTATCTTTATCAATTTTGATTGCTGGTATTATAGCATTGCCATTTTCAGTCAATAATATGATAAATTCATTTAAGTTCACTGGTAAAATAGAGGCATTTCGTTTACTGCTCTCCATTAAACCTGTTAGATATGTTCCTAAGGTATTTTCCATTTCTATTTTAAAGTTAAAGAACTCTTCCACATCCCCTTCTGTCATCGCCACATACATGGTTCTATTTATTTGAGGACTTCGTGATAAAAAATCCACTATTTCCTTCACATTGTCCGGATACTGAAGCAGTTCATTACTTATGAGCAGCAAATCTGTATGGCCTAGGTTTAGAACCCTGCTACTCTTTGATACTGCATTTGATAAAGCATCCTCCATAGAATAAGAAGGTGTCTTTACATATTTATCAGAAGATATTTCTGGATTTTGAGAAGTGTATTTACTTATGTCCGGAAAGGCAAAGGTTACATTTAATCTTTCTAAATTTCTTTCTCCAAAGGGTTCACCTGCTTTAACATCTTTTAAAGCTTCTTCGTCTTTAATGTCTTTTCCTACGTCCACTCCAATTACAGAAACGAAGGCATTTCTATCTATCTCCACCTTATCCCAACAACCTGTTAAAAAAATACACATACAGGATAAAAGCAAGACCATTTTTTTCTTCATCGTTCCTCCCCCCTTGTACTATAATTTTTGCTTTTACCAAACATTATTAATAATAAGGGTATAATTAGCAAATTAATTATGTAGTTAAAAGGGGCTATTATATTAATTGTACTGTATAGCTGAGTAAGATTAGTTGGTAACAAAGCTATTATATAAACAAAAGGTGCAATAATTAAGGCAGAAAGTCGTATATCTCTTAAAGGTAATGCATCACTTAATATATAGGCTGAAAAAGTATAGCCATTGGAGAATGTTGTAAAGAAATAGATAATCCACAAAGACATCACTACTCCATCCCATCTCTCCACAAAAGCTCCTGGAATCTCAATGCTTCTAATCAAATCTATAGCAGGCCACAAAAGCTGCTTAGTTTGAGAGGTTGTCAATACGGCTATGCTTGTAATTGATACTACTATGTAAAAAAAAGTAATAAAAATCATACTGTATCTAATACCTTTAATTGCACTTTTCTTATTTCTTAGCATTGGTAACATCATATAAACAACTTCTGCTCCAGTAAAGGCAAAGGAAGCCACTGGCAAGGCATATATATAAGACTTCACTTCCTGTCTAAAGGCAGGAAGTATGTTAGTGTAATCTGCCTGTTTAAAGGTAAATAGCACTATAATTACAGCAGGAATAAACATTATCCATAATGTAATTTCATTAAACTTTACATTGGTACTTACTCCACCACGAACTATATAGACTCCAGTTAATATAGTAACAACCAAAAGAAACTCCGTAGGGGTTTTAGTCAGCAAATACATCTTTACTACTTCTATAAAAGCTCTTAAGCCAAGGGACACAGAAAAAAGAGTTGGGAGACACATAATTATAAGTATAAGCCCTCCAAGCATGCTTCCAAATCTAGCTTTAATAACATCTGTTACACTTTGAAATCCATTAACTTTTACAGCCCTTACTAATAATTTAAGGAGAATTAGGTTTATTCCCCCCGCAACTATGGTTACTAGCCACACATCCCCTTCTACCATAGATGCTATTTCCCTTGGATATGAGAATATACCAATACCTACTACTGTTACAATAATAGTGGCTATAAACCCATAGGATGTTATAAAATTATCCTTTTCCATTGTCATTCCTCCACACTCATATTACTTTTGTCTTATCTTATCTTGAGGATTAATGTATGCTGGTCTTTTCCTGAAAAATCTTAAGGGTGCTCTTATAAATGTGTCTTTCATATCACTGCTTCTAGTATTAACTATAGGTGCCATATAGGGCACACCAAAGCTCTCTAATTTTGCTAAATGAATTAAAAAAACTATCAGCATTAGCACAATTCCGTAAAAACCTATGATAGCTGCTGCAATAATTAAAGTTACCCTAATTATCCTCTGGGAAGATATTACTTCATAATGTGGCGTTATAAAAGTAGTTAAGGATGTTATAGATACAATAATTATCATAGCAGGACTAACTATTCCAGCACTTACCGCTGCCTGACCAATTATCAAGCCTCCTACTATTCCTATAGTAGCCCCAAGTCCATTGGGCAATCGTAACACCGCCTCTACTAGTAAGGCCATGCTAAGCTCCATTATCAAGGTCTCAATAAAAGCAGGAAAAGGTACACCCTCCCTTGAGGCAGCCATAGCATAAACTAATCTTGTTGGTAATATAGATGTATGGAAAGAGGTAACAGACACATATACACCAGGCAAAACAAGTGATAGCAATATGGCTATAGTTCTAAGCAATCTAATACTAGATGCATATAACCATCTCTGGTTATAATCATCTGGCGATTGAAACAGAGCGCTCAAAGTAGCGGGAACTATAAGACAAAACGGACTATTATCAACAACCAAGGCTACTCTACCCTCCAGTAAGGCTGCCGCTACTACATCTGGTCTTTCCGTAGCTTGTATCTGTGGAAATATGGACCATTTACTTCCTTCTAAAAGCTGTTCTATATAGGCACTATCTAAAATTGCATCTATATTAATCTTATCTAACTTTTCTTTAACCTGAGCTAACACATCATGATTTACAATATCTTCAACGTACATAATAGCTATATCTGTCTTTGATCTAACACCTACAGTTGTACTTTCTACCTTTAATCTAGTATCTCTTATTCTTCTTCTGATAAGAGCAGTATTGGCTCTCAAAGATTCAACTAGGGCATCTTTAGGACCTCTTAAAACACTTTCACTAGAAGGTTCAGAAATACCTCTGGAAGGCCAGAATTTAGTAGCAATGATATAGGCTATATCAATCCCATCGATCATAAAGATAGTTTCTCCTGATAGTAAGGCTTTAATAGCAGAATCCAGCTTCTTTTCTTCCTTAATATCAGTGACTGTTATCAAAGTATCTTTTATGTCTTCAATACTTTGAACTCGATCTCCAAAAATCATTAATGTTTCCATAACAAAATCATTAAGTAATTTATTATCCGCTAGCCCCTCTACATATATGAGAGCAGCTTCCCAAGGTCCAACATAAAATCGTCTAAATACTACATCTGTATTATTCTCAAATAGTTCTTTTAAATATGTAAAGTTATCCTCCAAATCAACATAGATGTTTTTTCTGAGTAACTCCTTCAAAAATGTCACCCCTTTACCTTAATTTATTGCACAAATACAAAAGTAAGGCTAATCCTATATATAGCCCCCCAATAAATCTTGCTTTTTTAGCCTTCTTGACCCTATTTTTCTTCATAAACTCCTTGCTATCATAGAAAATAACCTGTAAGCTAAGTATTATAACTAAAGCAAGAAAGTACTCATTAAACAACCTTAAAATCATGGCTACACAACCTTTCTACCTATAACACTTCGCCATATTAACAAATCTGTTTCATTTTATTTTTTTCTTTAAGGGATTAAAATATTCATGTTTGAAATAGAAGTGAAGATATAGTTAAGCAGATGTCAATAGTAGGATAAGGGATATTAAAGTTATAGATTCAATAAGCTTTTTTATTTGTATTAGATTTGAGTCTAAATAAAAAAATTCAGCCATCGGCTGAATTTTTTTACTCATAATTAGTTGTATTAACTTTTATATTGTACGGGTTATAAAAACTTCCGAATATCTTTCCTTCATTCTTTCAAAGCACTTTTGGGCTTTTAGCATATCATTAAAAAAAGCAAATATAGTAGGTCCACTGCCACTCATCAAGGCATTTATAGCTCCTTGTCTGATCATATCTTTCTTAATTTCCCTCAATGTATAATGCTTTCTCAATGTAACATTTTCCAAAACATTTTTCATTAAGGCAGCGGTTTCTTCTAAGTCATTTCTTTCCATAGCACTTATAATATCTGTGGTTCTAGGATGAAGGTTAATTTTATTAATATCCAAGGCACCATAAACTTCTTTTGTTGAAACACCAAAGTTGGGTTTAACCACTACTAAAATATGATTTTTGAAGGGTTTTAGTGGCTTAACTACTTCTCCAATTCCTGTGCACAAGGCTGTACCTCCAACAAAACAATATGGTACATCTGCACCAATCTGAAGACCTAATTTAATTAATTCTTCATCAGAAACCTCAACTTCATATAGATCCCTCATAGCCTTTAAAACCGCGGCAGCATTGGAGCTACCTCCTGCTAAACCTGCTGCCACAGGTATGTTCTTTCTGATATTAATGTATACTCCTCCTTTTATTCCATAGGTATCAATAAAAAGCTTTGCTGCCTTATAAGCTAAATTTCTTTCATCTGTAGGAACATATGGGATATTACATTTAACTTCTATTCCAGAATCACGCTTTGTGATATCTATCAAATCGTATAGTTCTATATTTTGCATAATCATTTCTAACAAATGATATCCATTATCCTGCTTGCCAACTACATCCAAAGATATATTAATCTTTGCATAAGCCTTAACTAACATAATTTACCTCCACGCAACAAAATCATAATTATATAAATACATTATGATTTAGATTGCAGGAAATGTAAAGAACAAAAGTTACTATTAGGTTGCAACCTTTTCCAACACATAGTTTTCCATTCGACTTTTTACAATCTCTAATAAAGGCTCATATTTTTCAAAAAATACCATAATAATATCCCCTGCCGCTGAATTGTCTATAGCTTCAACAAGTGCTTCTTTTTCATTATCTAATATTTTCACATTGCTTTCATCTATCCTTCCTGATTCCATAACCCCTTTTTTTAGTAGTTCTGCTACTTCTCTTTCTCTTCTTCCTCTTTTATCATCATCTTCTTTTATATATATATAGTCAAAGCATTGGCCAGAGATTCTTCCTATCTCAACTATATCACTATCTAGTCTATCTCCAGGTACTCCAATTATACCAACCAGTCTTTTATTCTTTATTTCTTGTAAGACCTCCGTTACAGCCCTATACCCCTCTTTATTGTGTCCATAATCTAAAATAACAGTAGTTCCCTTCACATTAAAGATATTGAATCTTCCTGGATTGCCAAACTCATCTCCAAAAAAGCTGTTAAGTCCCTTGCTAATTATTTTATATGGTACTTCTATAGAAACCAAAGCTGCTACTGCTGCAAGACTATTTTCCACATTAAATTTAAGCTTACCCATCAAGGTTATTGGTATGTCTTCAACCTTTATTACTTTTTCAACAATATGCTTTTGCTCCACGTAGATATAGTTATCCTTTAAATATACAGCTATACCACCACTAGTAACAGCCTTATTTAAAAGAGGATTGCCACTATCTTTAGAAAAGACCACAAGTTTACTTTTGATTCTATCTAACAAGCTCTTAGATACTTTATCATCCCCATTAATGACAGCATAGCCTTCATCCTTCACCGCCTCTACCACAAGCGCTTTTACATGTGCTAAGCTTTCCAAATCATTAACTCCATCCAAGCCTAAGTGATCTTCTGTTATATTAGTAATTACTCCTACATCTGCCATATCATAAGCCAGACCCTTTCTTATTATTCCACCTCTAGCTGTTTCTAAGACTGCTACTTCCACTTCCTTATTTAAGAGGATAGAAAGAGCACTATCATAACCGGTAGTATCCCCTTTTTCAATACATTCATTGTTTATATATATACCACCAGTGGTTGTCATTCCTACCTTATAGCCGGCACATTGCAAAACATGACCAATCAATCTTGTAGTGGTAGTTTTACCGTTAGTTCCAGTCACTGATATTATGGGTATAGATGCTTTTTTATCAGGAAACATCATATCTACTATAGCTTTAGCAACTTCTCGTTTTTTACCCTCATAAGGAAAGTAATGCATCCTTATACCTGGTGCAGAATTCACCTCTACTATAGCTCCTTGTTCCTTTATAGACTTTCCTATATCTAAACAACATAAATCTATGCCGCAAATATTTAATCCTAAAGCTGCGGCTGCTCTTATGCAGATTGATTTATTTTCTTCACATATTTCATCGGTACAGTCAATAGCCATACCTCCTGTTGAAATATTAGCATTCCCTCTTAAGGAAAGCTTCTTGCCCTCTTCCAATACACTTTCAAGCTTATAGCCTGCTTCCTTCAAATGAGAAATCAAAGCTTCATCTATTTTTATCTTAGTCATAGGCTTTTCATGATCATCCCCTCTTCTGGGGTCATTGTTTAATTCATATATTAGCTCCCGTATTGATTTATGACCATCTCCAATAATATAGGGTGGTATTCTTAGTGCTGCCGCTACTACTTTTCCACCTACTACACAAACTCTATAGTCCTTTCCCTCTATATACTCTTCAATAACTATGTCCTTATAGTTTTCAATCAAAGAATTATAGGCCTTTATTAGTTCTAAGCGATTTTTTATATTAACTATTACACCTTTACCTTGATTTCCAAATTGAGGCTTTATCACTACTGGATATCCAATTTTTTCTGCATAATATAATAAATCAACAGTTCCCTTTACCTTATAACCTATAGCTACCGGTAAATTATGCATAGCTAATATTTCCTTTGTAGCTAACTTATCACAGGAAATATCTACACCTACAGCACTAGTATCACTACATATAGTAGCCTCAATCATTTTGCCGTACTTTCCATTTCCTAATTGATATAGTCCTGTATCACCTATTTTTATTACAGGGATACCCCTTCTCTTTGCTTCTAAGCAAATAGCCTCAGTACTAGGCCCTAAATATTCTTTATTAAGAGTATTTTTAATATCCATTATTCGCCTATCAAAATCTATATTATCAATCTTTCCTATTAGCATATTTATAATATCTATGGCAAGATAAGCACACTTAAGAGCTGTTTTTTCATACTCATACTGAAAAATAATATAATATAGATCACCCTCTATTTCTCTAGCCTTACCAAAGGATATATCTATACCACTTAAATTATGTAAAGCTATGATAATATGCTCACAAATGTGTGCTAAATAAGTACCTTCTTTAAGCCTCGTAACAAATCCACCTTCTTCGTATATCCCACATCTATGGTTATGTAAGTCCGGTAACATTTGTAATAGTCTTTCATTAAAATTTTCTATGTCCTTGCTAGGAGTTTCGCGATAACCTTCTAAATCTACATCTAACCTTATACACTTTCTATGAGAATAAACATTTCTTCCATTAAATACCTGTAATTTTAAGAGTTTCATTTGTTTTATTTTCCTCCTTGATTTATCAAGCCAAAACATTAAAGTATAATATTATTCCTCTGCAAATGGTTTTCTTAAATTTATATCATATCTATCTCCGGATTTTAACACATGTACTTTTAAATCAAATATAGATAATATCTCGTTAGGATATTGTTCAGATACATTGCTCCTGCTTATGGTACTTCCATCTATAACATAAACAGCACCAGAACCTATTACCTTAAAAATACCTTGGCTGTTTACTTCAATAGCTGTATCTTCATCAATGCCAATACCTAAGCTTTGTGGATTTTCTGCTACTCCCACCAGTAACCTACCTATTCTACCTCTTTGAGCAAAATGTTGGTCAATGATTACCCCTTTTACCAAGCCAAGACCCGGTGCCATTTTTAAAGTACACTTTTTAGGAGATTCATCATCTAGTCCATTAACTATCATATTCTCGCTCATAACAGAGGCTCCTGCTGAGGTCCCTACAAACACACAACCTTCTTCATATCTTTCAAGAAAGCAATTATACAAAGGGGTGCCCCCCAACATGCTAGTTATTCTTAATTGATCTCCTCCAGTAAAAAATACTAAAGCTGCTTTCCTTACCATTTCTATATTTTCCTTAGCACAAGCATCCTCTCTGGAAGATACATTTAATATATTAACTTTACTGACTCCCAAACCTTCAAATATTGCCCTATACTGAGCTCCTACTTCTACGGGACACTCTGTAGCCACTGTAGCTATAACCAACTGATCATCTTCTTTATTAATCTTTGAACAAACTTCTTTTAATATTTCTTTTTCTCCTTTTTTATCCTCCGCTCCTCCAATTATTATTAGAGTTCCTTCTACTTTCTCTTCCAAAAGGATCACCACCTCTCATAGGTATCTTTTATTTTATCCAATAGCTATTTGCTTATTCAAAAAATATCAAAGTACCTAGTTAATGCATTACACAAATTATTATTAGTAATTTTTCAAAAAATATAAAAGGTGTCCCTATATTTTAAGACACCTTTATTAGAATATAACTATCTATTATACAATAGCTCTTCCTGGTATAATCAGCTTGTCGTTTGGATAAATCAAATCTGGATTTTCTATGTTATTAACTCTAACAATTTCATCTATAGTAGTGTAATATCGTTTTGCAATCTTCCATAAAGTATCTCCCGGTTGAACTACATAAATAGTTACACTAGCCTTCTTTAATGGTACTTCCTCATCAGCTACAGCAATATCTACAAGGAAATCTTTTTCTATAGAATAATTAACTCTAGCCTCAACATTTACAACGGCCTTTACTGCTATTGTATTAGCTTCAACAGAAGCTTCTAAACTTTCCAAATTAGCTTTAGCTGTAGATTCCATATCTATTTTTGAACCTTCTATATCTACAGTACAGCTAAAGGGTAATTCTTCAGTTATAGTGCTAAACTCTTCCTCTTCTGAATTAGTTGAGAATAAAATATTTACTTTAACGATACCATCTATAACTACTTTATCTTCTACAATTTTTTTATCTGTAACCATAACATGGCCCTGGCTCAAAACAATAGTTGCTGGACTATTATCTACTTCAATATTTTCTTTAACAATAGTTTCTGCATGATTAGCTCCTTGAAGTACATTTAAATTATAAGTTTTTCTTATCATATCCATAACTACCTTTGGTGAATAAGCATCTTCAATCATGTCTATTTCTTCTTTGTATTGCACCTTAATAACCGCATTAGCTATAGCCTCAATATCCACAATCCTATCTTCACCTAGGTCATCTTCTTTTATATCATAATCCAAAGATTCCACTTTAAAATCAACAAAGGCTACCATAGAAGGCAAAACAGATTCTAATTCAAGCTCTTTGCTTATAAACACATCATCTTCAAGACATACTAAAGTCTTTTCCTCCTTGCCTCTATAAAGCAACTTTGCATTAGCAAAGGCAGAAACTTGAATTCTACCTTCACTTAATTTAATCTCTTTTTTATGAAGGCTTACATCACACTTTAGAACCTTTCCAATCTGTGGTTTATCCATAGGTACTCTGATCTGAGTCTTGATAACCAAATCTGTAAAGCTATTATCTAGCACCTTATCTACCACCGTTGGATATTTTAGCATTTGCACATCCTCATCTTTATCCATGGATTTTACCACTTCAAAATTGTAATTTTTGTAAACGGATGACTTTATTTTGATTATACCGCTAATTCCAACCTTTCTTTCATTAATTAAGGTAGAATCCATATGTTCAACATAGCATTCTGCCTCACAGAACATTTTATGTTCTGCGTTGGGTATGTCAACATAATTTGAAAAGTTATCTGTGTAGTTTACATTATAAACTCCCAAACCTTCTTCTTCCTTAGCTAAATAAATAACATTATAAAGCACCTGTCCCTCAACATATACCTTATCCTGCATAGTTTCTTTTGAAGTTATGGAAGGTTTTACATCAACCATAAGTATTCTTACTACGTCAGGATGAGTATCGGGAATTAAATACTCTCCCTTAATGACAGTATCGGAAAAGTTTTCCCCTAGTAACTGCTCATATTCTATATTTTCTTTAATTAGCTCTACTGCAGCCATACTATACCTCCTATAATACCTACTAAAGTATGTATACAAAGGAAGTATAGAAATTATTCCTAAATCCCCAAAGAAAATTACTATTGACAAACGACAGATTTTGACGTATTATTATAAATGGTTATTGACCATATAACCTCTCATAAATTCTCAATACCCTTTTATACCATAGTTGAAAGATGGATACCCACCATCTTTCTTTTTTAGTACAAGCATACATTTATTGTATTATTTTTCTACCAAAATTTAATTTAATATAAAAGGCCCTTCTAATTTTGTCTGTTTTTATCGTTAATTAAAAATATAAATTTCTTTGTTAAAACATTAAAAAAATAATCCTTGGATCTCTTCCAAGGATTATATTATGCTTATGTATTATCCTGCATAAACTAATTGTACTGTTTTTGTTAATACATCTGAGTAACTATAAGTCACAGTCCTACGGGTGTCATTATCAAGCCTTATTACAAATATGCTAGGGTAGGTCTTTTCTATTATACCTTTGTTTACAAGCACCTTTCTTCTCCCACCATTTGCTTTTAATGTAACACTTTCTCCAACATGGCCCTCAATATCCTTCTTGATAGCCGCTAGTCTGTTTTTCATTTCCATAAAAAAACACCCTCTTTCCACAATTGTTCCAACGAAAGCATAATTGCTAAATTGGTAACCCTTGTTTTTTTATAAATAACTGCCTTTATATAGATATAGATATAGATAAATTGATAAAAGGCAAGCTATTAATATTATAAATACCTTAATGTGAAAATACCTGCGTTGTTACTGTGTTTATCAAATTGACATCAAGCTACAACTACATTATACTCGAAAACCGGTTTTCTGTCAAATAAACATATTATAATATCATGCTGTAAACGTTTTTGTCAATGTTAAATTTATATTAACAGTAACTAAATACGCAATAAACGTTTATATTATTCCACTTTACGTATTAATTATTCTTTTTTTCATTGATTTTAAAAATATAATTTCTCTGAAAATATATACGTAAGTTAATACTTAAAGTTACTTACTTATATATAATTCGACGTAAAACCCAACTTATACCATAAAACCCCACTTCTAACTAATCAATAAATAGTACTATAAGCTAAACTTCTACATTTTAGTTGTTTGTTTGACATTATTATGATAATGCTATATTATTCTAGCAACTAAAATCATTCTTTATAGTAAATTTTATAAAAAATTAAATCCCCCGAAATAAATCTAGTTTTCTATTCCCTAGATGATTATTTCAGAGGGATTTAGTAATTAAAAAGTTCTAAGCATAAGGAGATTTGGGATATCCTTCTCTATATTTACCTCTGGTCTGTAACCCTCCAACACCCTTTATTCCGGTAATAGTATTTTCAAGCACCTCATGAATAGGTACTATTTTTTCTATGTTGGTATAAGCAATTTTTTCACAAATAAAAACCGGATCAAGACAGTGAATTAATACTCTGCTAGGAGAACTAGCAAAGTTTGCTCCTGAATCTAAAATCTTTTCATAGCAGGATTGGCAGGCACCTGCAAATATAACTAATTCATCGTAGCTAGATTGGTACTCCCTTAGAGCCGTGACTGCATCTACAAAATATTTGGAATTTCTATAACTATCTAAAGAAGCGTAGTCCTTACTCTTTTTTAAAATTGCATCATGACCGGTTAAAACTACAATATCCGGCTTCAACTCTTTTACCATTTTTACAATTTCTAAAGGCTGTTTTTTCTCCTCTACCAAACGTCCTACCGCATCTATTCCTAGCTGCTGATATACTTTAAGACAGGTATTTAGATACTCTGAATCTCCATCTACATGAAGAATTCTTCCTGGTCTCCCAAAGGTCAGCTCCTTTTGACGAATGCTTTTACTGGACTTACCCATTCTTAAATTTTCAGATCTATAATAATTATTCCTCTCTGACAGCACCTTTTTTATAGCTTTATTTACCCTTTTATTGAAGACTTCATCCTTTACACTAGTATGATTATCTTTAACCGGCTCCAAATCTTCTTCTGGAGAGTCTGCTATAAGTCTTAAATTTCGACCTTTTATAACATATTGTCTACCTTTCTCTGTTTCATTAACACCAATTATTTTAAAGGTAATATCTTTACCATAGGACTTTCTAACTACAGTATCCCCTACTTCCATTCCTTCCACTCCATTAATAACTTTCATTATATAATATGACTAACTTGCTAATAGGTGAAAAATAAGCTATTCTTTTAAAAACTTCGCTAAGATGGTTTCAAAATTAATGCCTAAAATTAGGATTCTAAGTAAAAAGTCAAAAAGCTTATTCTTAGACATGGTAAGAATAAGCTTTTTGACTTAAATATAAAAGTTTAGATCTTATGATCCACATTACTCCTTCTGATTGTATTCTTTCTTAAAATCTTCGATAAATTTTAAGTAAGCAGTTTGTTCTTCCACTAACTCTTCTATCTTCTTATTAAAGGTGTTTTGTCCCCAGTTAACTTCATTGTAGTAATATCTATTAGACAAGCGCCAGAATCTTTGAGGGAATACCAGGAAAGCAAACAAGACTCTATATTCCTCATTCCTTATAGGACTTACACTATTATAGGCGTCTATAATCAAGTTGCAATACTTAATATCCCACTGTACCCTTTTCAAAACCTTTATCAAGAAATTAGATAGATCATATATCCTTACTTCTCGTTTACAATAATCAAAGTCAATAACATTTACTTCATTATTATCATCAATTATTATATTATGATAAGTATAATCATGATGGCAGAAATTCTTTTCCTCTTCCGCTATAGCGCAAAGTTCTGTATATTTAGAATCATTTAAGATAGCCATTGCCCTTTTACCCAAGTCCTTATAAAATTGAACCTCTTTTATGTAGGTAAGGTCAAAGGCTGTCTTCATACCTCTTTTCCTAGCCATGTCCCTCATTTTATCAAAGGATTTAATCCTTTTCTCCATTAAATGAGGCCATCTACCTAAGTCTGTTTTTAACTTACTATTTTCAGGAGGTTCATATCCTCTTGAAGATAGATGAAGCATTGCAAGACTTTTTGCTGCTAATATCAAATCTTCTTCGCTTTGGAAATTACACTCTCTACCGTCTATCCATCTTGAGAGTGTATAAATATCTTCGTTAACCAGGGCATATGGAGCACCTTCAGTGTTTAGATAATATCTATCTACATTTTTAAAGCCATTATTAATTAAATGTTCTTTTGCAGCATATACGAATAAAAGTTTTTGGATTCCATAATTAATTTTCTTTAAGCATCTGACACCCTTGTCTGTCTTTAAATAATACACACCCTTATTAGGTTTTATACTTTCAATTTTAATGCCAAACTGCCTTTCAATCTCAAATTCTCTCATCATCGCTATCACCTCCCATCTAATTTATATGAGGCTTGTTTTATATTTATTAACACTTTTCTTTTATATTTGGATTAATTATGTATTTTTGTCGCAAAATTCAGATAGGGCTAATATAATAAATTAAGACCATTATGAAAGGATTATCCACAATGAAAATTGGAATTGACGGAAGAGCTGCAAAGTGGTATAGGGGAACGGGCATAGGTAACTACACCTATCAACTAATCAATTCTATAAACCAATTGGATACTTCTAATAATTATTTGTTGTTCATGCCAGATAAGTGCTCTACGGATATAGACTTTAATAGTAATTTCAATGTGCGTAATATTACAGAAAATAACAGTAATGACTTCTGGGATGAAGTTAATATACCTAATATTCTTCATTATAATGAAGTAGAATTATATCACGTCCCACAAAATGGAATAGGATTACCTATGGATAAGCCCTGCAAAATGGTAATAACCCTACACGATATAATACCTTATAAGATGCCGGAGACAGTGGGACCAAGTTACTTAAAAATATTTCTTGATCAGATTCCTAAAATAATTCCTCAATGTGATGGTATAATAACCGTTTCCAATTTTTCCAAGGAAGATATTATGAAAGAGTTTGATTATCCCGGAGAAAAAATATTTGTTACCCATCTAGCTCCGGAAAATATATACAAACCTAAAGATAAAAAATACAGTAAAGAATTAATAAAAAAACTATATGGCATTGAAGATGACTATATTCTCTATATAGGTGGCTTTAGTCCTAGGAAAAATATTTTAGGACTTATCGAAGCTTTTAGCAAAGTAGTTTTAAAGTATAAAAGAAATATTAAGTTGGTTATAGCAGGCAAGAAGGGCGTCTCCTATGAAAGATACAGAAATAGAGCTGAAAGCTTAGGAATTCTGAATAAAGTAATATTTCCTGGTTTTATTCCTATTGAACATCTTCCCTTCTTCTACAGCGCTGCAGAATTATTTACCTATCCATCCTTCTATGAAGGTTTCGGATTACCACCGGTGGAGGCTATGGCTTGCGGTACACCGGTTATAGCTTCAAACACTACATCCATTCCAGAAATCGTTGGCAACAATGCTATTTTAATAAATCCTTGGGATACTGATGAGCTTTTCGAAGCCATGTTAAAAACTCTAGAAGACAAGAACCTACGAGAAAAGCTTATAACTAAAGGTTTTATAAGATCCTCAGAGCTTAGTTGGAATAGCACCGCTCTGCAAACTATAAAAGCCTATAATAAAATCATTAATTTCTATTAAAATTAAAAACCGCAAAACTAACTTTAAGGTAGTTTGCGGTATCTTTTTATTTACTTCCAAACGTATGTTTGATATAATTATGGATATACTATTTCTTATAGGTCAGTAAAAAGATTCCTTATAGAGGTGGGAGTAATATTGGATTTACAAGAAAAATTAAGAATATTAGCAGATAGCGCTAAGTATGATGTATCCTGCTCCTCCAGTGGCAGTAATAGAAAAAATATTCCCGGCGGTATAGGCAATGTAGTAGAATCCGGTATATGTCACAGCTTTTCTGCTGATGGAAGGTGCATATCTCTCCTTAAAATATTGCTAACTAATTATTGCATATATAACTGCGCCTATTGTGTAAATCGATACAGCAACGATATACCAAGGGCTGCCTTCACTCCAGAGGAAGTGGTAGATCTCACTATGAACTTTTATAAAAGAAATTATATCGAAGGTTTATTCTTAAGCTCTGCAGTATTTAAAAGCCCTGACTATACTATGGAACTTCTAACCACTGTAGTTAAGAAGCTTCGTCTTGAACATAAATTCAATGGCTATATCCATGTGAAAGCTATACCAGGAGCAGATGAAAGACTGATTAAAGAAGCCGGACTGTATGTTGACAGAATGAGTGTTAACATTGAGCTACCTTCTAGCAGTGGTTTAAAACTATTAGCTCCACAAAAAACCAAGGAAAGCATTCTTAAGCCTATGAACCTAATTAGTAAGGAAATATGTGAAAGCAAAGATATAAGAAAGCAAATAAAGTCTACTCCTTTATTTGTACCGGGAGGACAAAGTACACAGCTTATTGTAGGTGCCACTGTAGACAGCGACTATAAAATACTCAATTTATCCCAAAATCTCTATAATAAATTTGCTTTAAAAAGAGTTTATTATTCCGCCTTTGTTCCCGTAGCCCAAGGACCTAAGCTTCCTAGTATTAAACATCCACCGTTGCTAAGAGAACATAGACTTTATCAGGCGGATTGGCTCCTTCGTTTTTACGGTTTCAAGGCAGATGAATTACTAAATGATCAGCATCCTAATTTAGAGAAAGATTTTGATCCTAAAACTTCCTGGGCCTTGAGAAATATAGATAAATTTCCTATAGAAATAAATAAGGCCTCTTATAATGAGCTACTAAGAGTTCCAGGTATTGGAGTAAGGTCTGCTTATAAAATATTGTCTATACGAAAGGTTCATACAATAAGCTTTGAAGATTTGAAGAAAATTGGAGTAGTGTTAAAGCGAGCTCAATATTTTATTACCTGTAAGGGAAAATACTATGGAGATGTGAGTTTTGATGACCAGCTTATAAGGCATAGACTATTAGACACCTCTCCTATGGCAAAGAAATTAAGAGATGATGAAAAATTTGAACAACTCTCCTTCTTTAGTAACCTCCCTGTACTACTAGGTAAGGAAGATTACACTTCAAAAATTCATGGAGAACTGTGAGGTGCCCTATGCTTGTTACCTATATATATGACGGCAGTTTTCAAGGATTATTAACTTGTATATATGAGTATTATTACTCAGATAAAAAGGCTCAGGATATCAAAAGTGAAAAGAACTATGAAAAGACTCTATTAACAGAAGAAGTTTATATTGAAACCTCAGAAGAAAAAAGTTTAAAAGTAGAAAAGGCCATTGAAAATAAAATAGGTAAAGAGGCCTTAAACAATATATTTACTGTGTTTTTATCTGAAGAGTCAGGTTTTGAAGTGCTAATTTTAGAATATATAAAGCTTGGCTTTAAAATAGGACCAAAAATACAGCACCATTTACATAACCCTATAGTTTTACAGGTTTCAAAAAAAGTTAAGCGAGTAAACAATGAGGTCCATAGGCTATGCGGTTTTGTAAGGTTCTCTTGCCTTACTGGAGAAATTTATTACGCTTCCATAGAGCCTGATCACAATATCCTTACCTTATTAGTCCCTCACTTTGCAGCTCGTTTTTCAAATCAAAAATGGATTATACATGACCTAAAAAGGGAGCTGGCCGTGCTACATGACAGTGGGCAATGGCTTCTTACATCTATGAAAAAAAGCTATGGAGAAAGTCTTGAATACGCCAATAGTGGCTTTTATGAAAACTTATGGAAAAACTACTACAAGACTATAGCCATTGAGGAAAGAAAGAATGATAGACTAAGACTCCAAATGATGCCTAAAAGATATTGGAAGCATATGACGGAGTTTAGAGATTAAACTTGCTTCTAAACTCCCAGTGCCTTTCTATTATTTATTTTTAAAGTATATCCTTCTCATGTAACACTTATCATATCCTCCCCAACCAGGACTTAAGATTAAGTCTTCTAAATTTCTGTTTTTCCAGTCAGTAGACTGTTGGCATACGAATATACCACTGAAATCTCCATTATTAGTATTTGAGGTTACATATACCGAATGGGTGTAAGGACCTTTATTTCCCTTTCTAAATTGAAGTACTTCTCCTGGTTTTATCAAGACAGGATCTAATTTTACTGCCAATTGGTCATTATTCTGTACCTCTCCATCAATTTCCCTCTCTTTATCCTCACTAATAAAATAGGAGTAAAACCTCTCCACAGACTCCCAACTAGGTGTTCCACCTCCAGTATTTCCATACCAGATATCTGTCATTTTATATCTTTTTCTAATGTTTTCTGCTACCTTTCTAGGATCTTTGCTATCATATCCTCCCAAAGCAGCCCAAACACATTGTGATACGAAATTAGTGCAATTGGCCTTAGTAGTATAAAAGAATCTTTTATCTATAGGAGATTCTGCAAATTTTAAAGCATATTCCACTCCTATTTCCGGTAAATATCCCTCTACTTTTCCACTGTAGATTCTTTTGTCTTCTAAAGAATTTGCTCTAAAATAGCCTTTATGTATAGCAGTTTTTTTCACCTTTGCCTCATATATTCTCTTCATATGCTCATCAAAAACCTCATCTGTCGCTTCTCCAAAAGATAGCTCCTTTCTAAAGCCTTCTTCATAGGATTTGCTCCTTTTCCTATTTACATCTTCCATGAACATCATATACTTTTCATAATCTGATTCAACTTTCTCAATATACCATCTATCCTGATCTTTTCTTAAGAAAAAATCAAAACTTATATTATATATACCGGATTCTATGGATTCATAGTGATTATATTTAAAGGTCATATCTACTAGTGCTCCCACCGCTGCACTATTATAATTTACTTGAATTTTATAATAATCCACCTTATATTTTATATCTTTATAGATAAGATCCAATTCTTTCAAGAACTTTACTTCTACTTCATGATACTTTTGAAAGGCATATAAATGCTCATTATCTCTAGACTTTTTTATTGCCTTGCTATTATCTAGAGACTTATAAGCATTAAAATAATCTATAAAAAAGTTATCAAGACATTGCTCTATAGCTTTTCTATCATGCACCTTAGCATTAATTTGCATATTAGGTAAAAGCATAAAGCTCAAAAATATAGCATATATAATAATTTTCTTCATAAAATACCCTCCTAATATAGATATCTAACTTCATCTATCTATTTATACATTTCTTAAGGAAAAAGAGAACTTTCCCTATTAAAATTTAATTTTCTTTAAACTTTATTAAATTTTAAAAAGGTATATTAACAACTCATGTCGAATAATATTAAAGCAAGGAGGGATTTAGTAATGAAAAAACATAAATTTTTAACCTCATTTATCTGTTTTATTTTTGCATTTACTAGCATACTATTTTCTTGCCCCGGGTTGGAAACGATTGCAAAGATTCCAGACAAAGTAAAACTTATTATTCATTATCGAAGACTAGATAATAATTATAATGATTGGAATTTGTGGATCTGGCCTGATGGTAAAGACGGACAGGCTTATGAATTTACAGGAGAAGATGAATATGGAAAGGTTGCTACAATTGAACTAACGGGCCTATCTAAGTCTGATAAAATTGGTTTTATAGTTCGTGAAGGAGACTGGAAAAGTAAAGATATAGACAAAGACAGATTCATTAATGATATACCTGATAATGGAATAGCTGAAATTTGGGTTCTTCAAGGAGAAGAGAAATTCTATACTTCAAAAGAAGATGTTGAATTAGGTGGTAAAATAAAATCCGCTTACATAGATGATTATAATATAATAAACGTTACCTTAAATATGGCTGCAGAAGTAACAAGTAAGGACAATGAAGGCTTCTCTATTAAGGTAGGCGATAAGAATATTCCTATTAAGGAAGTAACTACTGATAGCGCTAATACTACATCTAGTAATTTCAAAATAACTTTAGCAGAAAATTTAAATCTTGGGGATAATGTTACCGTATACAAAGAAGGATTTACCGAAAAGCAAGCAAGTACCGGTAAAATTATGTCCAGCGAAAAATTCAATGAAATGTATTATTATGATGGCGATGACTTAGGTAATACCTACAATAAGGATAAAACAAGTTTTAGGGTATGGGCCCCTTTAGCTTCTGAGGTAAAATTATTGATTTATGAAAAGTCTGAAGATACTACTCCTAAAGAAGAAATAAATATGACCAAGGCTGAAAAAGGAACTTGGACTGCGGAGATTTCTGGAGATCAAGATGGTTTAATATATACATATAAGGTCAATAATTTTGGTAATTGGTCCGAAGCCGTCGACCCTTATGTTAGAGCGGTTACTATAAATGGTAATAAGGGTGTTGTAGTAGATTTAGACTCTACTGATCCAGAAGGATGGACACCAGACAAAAAGCCAGAGCAAAAGAGCATTATGGATACTATAATATATGAATTACATGTTAGAGACTTTTCCTCTTTCAAAGATAGCGGAATTGCAAATCCACGCACTTTCTTAGCTTTCTTACCTAAGGATACAAAGGGTCCAAATGGAACCTCTACTGGTTTAAGCTATTTAAAGGAATTAGGTATTACACATGTACAATTACTTCCAATATACGATTATGCTACAGTAGATGAAAAGAATCCAACTGCTTCTTATAACTGGGGATATGACCCTAAGAATTATAATGCAGTAGAAGGAAGTTATTCTACTAATCCTTTAGATCCAAAGGCAAGAATTAGAGAACTAAAACAAGCTATCCAGGCTTTACACAATGAAGATTTAAGAGTAATAATGGATGTTGTTTATAATCATATGTACGATGTTAACACATCAAACCTTAATAATATAGTTCCAGGCTATTATTTCAGGAAAGATGCTAATGGTAGCTGGGCAAATGAATCCGGTTGTGGTAACACAATTGCTTCAGAAAATCCAATGGCGAGAAAGTATATCATTGACTCAGTAAAATACTGGGCTACAGAATACAATCTTGATGGATTTAGATTTGACTTAATGGGGCTTATTGATATTACCACAATGAAGGAAGTAAGAGCTACCCTTGATAACATTGATGAGACTATATTTGTTCACGGTGAAGGTTGGGATATGTCAAATATCCTTTCTACTGATGAGGAATCTACCCAAAAAAACGCTAAGCTTCTTAAAGGTATAGGTTTCTTCAATGATACTATCAGAGACGGTATCAAGGGAAGCGTATTTAATAAAAAAGAAACAGGTTGGATAAATGGAAATTATGGTGCTAAAACCGATGTTTTAAAAGGTATTGTTGGTGCGATTAAATATAGTGATGAACTATCAACTTGGGGTGATGGAGTAGAACCCTATCAATCCACCAACTATTCAGAAGCTCACGATAATAATACCTTATGGGATAAATTAAGCTTCACAAATCCAGATTCCTCTGAAGAAGATCGAAAGAAGATGCACAAAATGTCTTCTGCCATTATCTTCACTTCTCAAGGTATTCCTTTCATCCATGCTGGACAAGAATTTTTAAGATCAAAAGATGGAAATGATAACTCATACAATGCTTCTGAAGAACTTAACGCATTAAACTGGCAGACTAAAGCAGACAATGAAGATATTGTGGAATATAATAAAGGCTTAATAAAACTAAGAAAAGAACATCCAGCTTTTAAAATGCCTACTGCTGATATGATAAAGGAAAACCTTAAATTTATTGAAGATACTCCTGATAGTGTTATTGCTTATCAAATAAATAATAACGCTAACGGAGATACTTGGAATGATATAGTTGTAGCTTTCAATGCTGAGACAAAACCACAAACTATAACCCTACCAAAGGATGGCAAGTGGAATATAGTTGTTGATGGAGAAAAAGCTGGAGTAGAAACCTTAAAGGTAATTGAAGGTAACACTTATGAAATTCCAGCATTAAGTTCTGTAGTTATGTACAGAGGAGCAAAATCTGATAGTAACAAGTCTCTAATCCTGGCTCTAACTTGCCTTGGAATAGCTATAGTAGCTGGAGCATTTATAGTACAAAAAAAAGTTAAAGCTAAAAAAGTTAATATTTAAATTTTGCTATCCATATATACTTCATATAAAAAATTAAGAAAAAAGTATGTCCTATTAAAAATAGGCATACTTTTTTCTTTATAACTGCTACTTATAATATAAACTCTTAACAAGTGATTCCACTTAGAAATTTACTTAAAAACTCATCTCTATACTCTTTATATTCTAACTTTCTCATCAATCTATCTAAAAAGGTCTCTTCCTCCCATTCCTTTCTTCTAGCATAATAATCCTTGGATATATTATAAAAATCTTCTGGAAAACTTAGAAAGGCTTTTAATACATCTAATTCCCTTTTATCAAGAGGATTAATTGCACTATACTCTTCCACTATGCTATTTGCCTTTTCTAAATCAAATACAAAGTTCTTCACTGCCTTATTAATAAAATTGCATAAATCATGAACCCTTAAATCTATAATAGCAAAATCAAAGTCTATAAAGAAAGCTTTATCTTCATTGATTAGTATATTATGATCTGCTAAATCATGATGACAGATAACTTTTTTATCCTCTTCACTACATAGCTTCAAATAAGGGGTTGAACTAAGGAACTTGATACTTTCTTCAACTTCCTTAATATAACTATCTACATGACTAAGAAAAACTTCATCAAAACCGCTCTTGTATTCATGTAACAATGCTAGTTCCTTAAAAAACCTTAATTCCTCTAACCTTCTATTGAAGTTGTCAATAGCTCTTCCTAACATACACTTTTCTGGATAGTTGCATCTATATCCCTCTGAAGCCTTATGCATTTCTGCTATACTTTTAACTGCAATACTTACATCTATAGGATTACTAAACTGAGCTTCTCTTCCCTCTGCCACATCCATTACACAGTAAAGTTCTCCATTCCAAATGGCGTATATTTCACCTTCTGAAGTCTTAGTAAAGCTAATAACTCTATTAAAGCTTCTTCTTATATATTCCACAGCTTCATAAATAAACTGCAAATTTTCTTTAGAGTATTCCACCTTCTTTAAAATTTTTTTACCCTTATCCGTAAATAGCAAATATACATTTCTTAGTGGTACTAGATCTGTAACCTTTAAGCCAAATTTCTTAAATAAATCTACATACAGATCGTATCTTGATAAATACTTTTTTTCTCTATACTTAACAATATCATTAATTTCAGACACCACCCTTCTACTAAAGAAGACTTTCGCCATCTTTTTCTATGGCTTCTAATAGTCTCTTAGCATATTCATCTTCATTCCATTCTTTTTTACCATATCGGTATCTCTCACAGCATTTCATAAACTCCTCAGGAAAAGAAACCATAGCAGTTATGAAAGCTTGACTATCCTTAGATAAGCCTTCCAAATGGCAAAATAGCCTAATAACTTCATCAAAATCAAAGCTAGTTCCCCTTTTTCTAAGCTTATTAATGAAATACACAGCATCACATTCAACCATATTGTAACAACATTTCTTTAAGCTTCTTATGTTTATTTCTTTGTCCTCTCTAATATTATCAATGTAAGTACTTCCAATGCAGATTTCATTTCTTTTCATACTTCTTTCAATAAGACCAAAGTATCCATTACCATAAATATATTTTATGGATTTCTCAGCTCTTTCTAAATACTCCGGTCCCTTATCAAGCACAAGCTTTTCAAATTCATTAGTAGGTCCATTTTCCTTGAATCTACTTATATCTCTTTTTAACTTTTTAATTTTTACTTTACATCTTTCTACCTTTCTACCTGTAGCATTTTCCATTAAACCTGAATTAAAGGAAGATATTCCCATGGTTAACTTATGAAACTTACTTATGGTAGAAAGCTGCTTGTATATACAATCCTTCGATAACGGTTCTTTATACTCTTCTTCCTCATCAAAGCTTTTTACTATATTAATGCCACAGCTATTAAGATAATCCTTAAAATCTAAATAGTACTTTTCACTCAATAAGTTCTCCCCCCTTTTCCTTTATAGTTAAAGACCTTAAACTCATTAATAAATTCTTGCTTTTCTTCCTTATCTTCAATTATCCTAGTTAATTTTTTCAAAAAGAATTCTTCACCCCAAGGCTGTTGTTCCCAATAATACTGAATTCCTACTTGCCAATAATCCTGAGGAAACTCCATAAAGGCAGCCATTATAGGTATGTCATCCCCTTCTACTCTATAAACAGAGTCATAAGCATCTAAGATGAATTTGGCATTTTCTAAATCCCATTTCCCATTTTTCATTCTTCTTATTAAAAGACTAGCTAAATCATGAAGATGGGTATCTAATATGGTATAATCAAAATCTATAATAGTAACCTTGTTATCTGCTCCTATTAATACATTATGATGTGCAAAATCATGGTGACAAAAGCCTCTACCTCTCATCTCTTTTGTCATTTTAATGTAATAGTTACTTTCTCCTAGGTGCTGTAAGGCCTGGTCACATCGTAATAATTCCTCTTCCATATGCTCCATATAAATCCTATCAAATTCCGTCTTATCTTCCTTTGCTTCAATTCTTCTCTTGAAATCCAATATTTCATTCTTTCGAGTTCTGTAATTGTCAAACCATTTAAACCAGCCTATACGTGGCTTCATGTAATTTTTTATCTCAAAGCCCTTACTTTTTATATGAAGTTCTGCTAGAACCTTTGCAGCTCTTTCTATATCAATAGGATTATCATAGTTGCTTTCCCTTGCTTCTACCCAAGGTGTAAGGTAGGCAAATTTATTATCCAGCTCAATATATTGCTTTCCATCTAGAGTTTCTATAATAGGCAGTACCGATTTAAATTCATTATTGCGCAAATGATTTATTGCAGCTAATATAAAGGCAAAATGTGGCTTTTCATATTTAATTATTTTTAGACAGAATTTCCTTCTCTCATCACATACCATATAAACATTCTTAATCTTCTCTATAGTAACTGCTATGATTCCATATCTCTCTGCCACGATTTTTTTAACAAAGGCTGTATCCAAGGTTAGGCCTCCAAAAGATTACTTCTTTTTTATTATATGTAGGGATTAATATAAGTGCGACTCTTTCTGTGAAGCTTAGCTTTATTACTAAAGAACATAAAATTCTAATTCCTTATAGCACATTTTACCTTGCTAGATAATATTTATAGTATATAGACCTAATATTGAAAATAGGTCCCTTGCAATTATCCAGCATTTTTAGGGAGAGGATTATATGAGAATTGCCATTGATGCTAGAGGTGTCAATTGGTATAAGGGAACAGGTATCGGTACCTATACTGACAATGTTCTAAGCCAGCTTTTAAATATAGATAAAGAAAACTACTATCATATTTATTGGTCCGGAGATGACTATGACCGTTTTAACTATCCTAATTCAAAAATTATAATGACTTCTAAAAAACATCATAGATTCTTTCAACAAAATTATATGCCCAGCAATCTTTTAAAGGAAAAAATAGATCTTTATCATGTACCTCAAAATGGCATAGGTTTATCAGAAAATATTAAATGTAAAAAGGTTATAACGGTACATGATCTAATTCCCTACATTATGCCAGAAACAGTAGGTAAGGGATACTTATTAAAGTTTCTTAAGGAAGTCCCTAATATCCTTCAGTTTGCCGATGCCATTATCACGGTATCAGAATGGTCAAAGAAAGATATTTTAAAGTTCTTTCCTGTTGATGAAAATAAGGTTTTTGTAACACCATTAGCAGCAGATTTAAAATATAAGCCTATAGACCGTCAATGGTGCCGATATATGCTGGAGAAGAAAATGAACATAAAAAAGCCTTTTATACTATATATAGGAGGATTTTCTCCCAGAAAAAATGTTCGTTCTCTAATTATGGCATTTTCAAAGGTGTATAAGGATTTGAACAAGGACTATAACCTAGTTATAGTAGGGTCCTTGAAAGATGAAGGTAACTGTCTAAAGGAACTTACTGAAAAGCTTGGAATCTCATCTCAGGTAATATTTACAGGTTTTGTTGAAGAAGATCTACTTCCTATACTATATAACGGTGCAGAACTCTTCGTTTACCCATCTTTTTATGAAGGTTTTGGACTACCTCCTTTAGAAGCAATGAGTTGTGGTACTCCCGTATTAAGTTCTAATGTTTCTTCCATTCCAGAAGTTGTAAGAGATGCAGGTGTACTAATAGATCCCTATGATACTTCGAACTTAATGGAATCTTTAGTAAAGATTCTAAACGATGAAACTTTAAAAAACCAGCTTTCCATAGCAGGACTAAAACGTGCTTCACAATACTCCTGGCAAAAGACTGCAAAAGAAACTTTAAAAATTTATGAGCAAATTATTCAGTTATGAAAATAGGTGGCTTCTTAGCCACCTATTTATATTCATTATCAATTTTTCTTGAACTCAACATCCATCATTTTATTTAATTCTTTTTCCTCTGTTGTTATTAATGTTTCTATATCCCGCCCTTCTATAGCTGCTTGTTCCATTTGAATTAACTGTTTTTCTATAACTTCATATCTATGATCGTATAAAAGTGCCTCTTCCTCCTTACTCTGTTCAGCCATAAATCTCCAAAGCTTCATATTTTGATAATTATTGCTGTTAATATTAAATTCCGATAAATTGTAAAGTATTGGTATAGAAGGAATTATTCCTGCTTCCTTTAATGAGTATGTAACAGATTCAGAATCTGTCAATAAGAAATTTAGAAACTCTACAGCTCCATTATTACTTTCCGATTTTTTGGTAAGCATTAAGGCATTTCCTTCCCCATAAACCATTCTCTTTCCACCATATTCAAAGGCAGGTAAATTTTGAACTTCCCATTGAAAATCTTTAAATTCTGTTTCTCTATTTAATCTACTTACATCAGAAGAATCCCCTAAAATGCATAGAACCTTTCCTTCTTTTAATACTTCTAAAGGATCTTCCTCTTTTTTTAATGTATAAACCATTCCTTCACTATACATACCTCTAATAGTAGACAAGACTTTCTTATTTTCTTCTGGTAAATTAATGTAATTTCCTTTTGAATATAAGCCTTTCCTAAACTGTCTCAACATACTTTTATATAAATTGCCATCTACATTTTCCTTCAAGGCTATAAGCTTCAAGTTATTTGAGGTCTGCTTCTTAATCAAAAATCCTAAATTAGAAAATTCCAACCAGGTCTTTATATCAAAGGTAGAAATATTATATTCCTTTGCTAATTTTCTATTATATATCAAAATCTTTGGCTCTATGTCCCAAGGAAAAGCATAGATTTTTTCTTCATAAGTCATTTCTTCTAGTTTCCAAGATAAAAACTTATCCCTTCTATTTTCCATAATACTATCTACTGGAACAAAAAAGTCAGGATAGCTTTCAACCATATTAGCTATATCATAGCTACCTATTTCAATTATATGCGGAAAGTCATCATCACTTATATCCTTCCTGTTAAGCTTACTTTGAATTTCTTTCTCACTTAAGGCAGTAACTTCTATAACAAGCTTAGGATACTTCTGTTTAAAAAGCATAACTGAATTTTTTATACTTTCTTTACTTCTTTCACTACACCATATCCTTATAGTACCAAACAGTTTATTTTCCTTATCATCAATTTTTTCCCTAGTAGTACTACCACCTCTGCAAGCAATTAAAGTCATCACTATTAATATAAGAAACACTAATCTATATAAATAACCTTTCTTATTAATCACAATTCTCATTATTCCCACCATTTCTCAAAGGATTAAAGTAAATATCCTTTGTAATATTTTCATATTCATTATAGCTATAATATTATACAATAAAATTTTTCAATTTAACAATTATGGCTCAAAGCTTCTTATTTCTCTATTAAACTTATCCTTTATTAATTAATTTATACGAAAATTATTACTAGAAAGATTCATAATAATTTTTCTATATTAATATATTTTTATAGGCATGGTTATTTTCTTGAAATGCTTATAAATTGTTGATACAATATTTTGCAAGAGGATTATTTCATTTATTTTTTGTAGAGAGAAAGGAGTTATAATAATGAATGAAGTTCGCCAAAAAACGGTGAAAACGTTAAAGGAACGAAAGAGACTTTTAGAGGTTAAAAAAACTACCATAGGCATAGATGCTTTTATCGATAAGATTGTTAGAGTAGTACATAGTAAAGATGAAAACCAAAACTATTTCTTCTTTAATGATATAGCTCAGTTTGGACAACATATTACCTCCAAAAGCGGAATGAGTTGTGGAATTGAAATCTGCGAAAGATTTACTAAGCTTGGAGGAAACTCACCTATAATGTCTAATGCTATGGGTTCCTTAGGCGCAAAAGTTAATTGTATAAGTGCCTTAGGTTATCCTGATATAGATCCAGTGTTCAAGGACCTATCTCCAAATTGTACATTGTATAGTATAGGAAATCCTGGTTATACCACTGCTTTAGAATTTGATGATGGTAAGATAATGCTATCTCAAAGAGATTATTTAAATAAAATCACTTGGCAAACCTTAAAAGATATTATTGGCCTTGATACTCTAAAAGATTTCTTTATTAACAGCAATCTTATCGGTTTAGTAAATTGGACTGGTATGCTAAACTTTAATGAAATTTATAGAGGAATTTTAGATGAAATATATAAAGACTCTCCAGTTAACAAAGAAAGAATAGTGTTCTTTGATATGGCGGATTTCTCTGAACGTACTCATAAGGATGTAAACGAAGCAGTAAAACTAATTAAGGAATTTAACAATTACAATACTGTTGTATTTGGATTAAATGAAAATGAGGCTATACTATTGTTTAAGGCCCTATTCCCTGATAAGGAAGTTCCTAGCCTAAAAGAGTTAGGTGCATATATGTATGATAATTTAAAGGTTGACTATTTAGTTGTACATACCTTAACAGATTCTTTAGCTTGGGGCAAAGAAGAGTTTGCTCAAACACCTAGTCTATATGTTAAAAAGCCTAAGCTTTCTACTGGCGGTGGAGATAACTTTAATGCAGGACTATGCTTCGGTTTCCTACTAGGCTTAGATCTAGAGGGAGCACTATATACTGCCAATGCAACTTCAGGATATTATGTAAGAAATGCTAAAAGCCCAACTATAGAAAACCTTATAGAAACTATAGAAAATTGGGACGAATTAATAGAAACTCCTTAAGAAAACAGTAAAGAGTAAAGTGTCTAAAAACGCTTTACTCTTATTTTTCTTTATTAAACATCAACATTACCTGGAAAACTATCATCCATAAAATTACGTTAGATAAATCTTTATTATTTTCAAAAACTATAGAAATAATAACAAATATCAAAGTAATTGTTGTTCCAACTATTTTATTTCTCCTTAACAATTCCTCTCTAGTAATAGGCATCAAAGGATTAACTATTGGCGCTTGGTTCCATATGCAAAATAGAGCTAATAAATATATAATTATCTTTCCTATTATTCCAATATGTACAGTGCATCCTAAATAAATAACCCCTGCATTAATTAAAAAGGTAGCAACAAAGCACTTCACCTGGTTGTCCTCATGGTAGCCTCCAATGAAGGATCTTGTAGTAATCATAACTATCATAGCTACAATTACTTTAGAGGCATATCCTAAAAGGCTAAATATTAAAATTACCAGAAAAATTTTAATAAGTTCAAATGAACATATTTTCATGGCATATTCAATCTGTTCTTCTTGATCTTTAGTATATTTATTTACTTCTGCAATGCGATGGCTTATTTTTTTTATTAAAGCTCTCATACATTTATTCCCCCACTAACATCTTCTTATTTAATAATGTATCAAATACTAAAGTTCCTTTTAGGAATTTCTATTTTAAACTGAGTAAAGTCATCATTACTTTCCACAGTAATCTTTCCGCTACATTTGCTTATTATGTCTTTTACTATACTTAAACCAAAACCTCTTTCCCCTTCTACTTTACTCTTTGTAGTAAATCCTGATTGAAATAATTTCTCTTTTAACTCATCAGGAATTTTAGGTCCATTATTGGTTATATTTATAATTATGGAGTCATAACCATTATAGCTTTTAAACTTAATTGTTGGATTTTCAGTATTCTTAAGTACATCCACAGCATTATTTACAATATTAGATAGAATCTTTAATAGCTCATTGTCCGATATACTTAATTCATCATAATCTGCATCATCTATAGTTATTACATTAATGCCCGCATTACTAGCACTATACAACACCGATGAAACTATAGGATTAACCTTATGTTCTACATTAATAGACATGGACATTTTTTGATATCTATCTACAATTCCTTTTAATATCTCACCCATCCTATCATACTTCTTAAGCTGATATAATCCATAAAGACTGCTTATTTCACTACCATAATCATGTTTCAGTTTTCTAAGCTCAGTTATTTTTTCGTTTAGCTGATAATTAAGTAATTCAACTTCCTTTGACTTACTATTTATCTTTGCAAAAGATATTAGAGCCGTTATAAAAACGATAAAGATTAGTAGGCACATAAACAATTTAAATGTAACACTCATCATTTCGATTGTCCACTCCATCCTTAAAGTATCTAAAATTACTAATGATAGATCCATAAGTATAATAAAAGGCAAGGAACTTCTTAAATTCTTAAAAAATATTGCAACATTAAAAATATATTTTCTGCACCTATATAAAAGATAATAAATCCCCCAAGCAGGTATAAAAACAAACAAAAGCATTTGTAACTCTTTGGAAATAGATAAATTAAGTGATAGAAAAACACTTTGATAAAGGGTTACTAAAAAATAAGATAATATGGTAATAATGAAATAAGCTATACCAAAGCCTATAAAGGCTTCCTTTATACTTTCTTTAAAAAATGTTACTGTCAAAATCAAGACTAGCATTATCATGACAAAATTCGCAAAAGGAAGATTAAAGTCACTATATGTAAGAAATATTACTTCTGCACTTATTGCTACAAACAACATGAAAAATTTAAGCTTTGATAATCTCTTTTCCTTAGAAACAATGCCTTGAGTTATGACAGAAAATATAAAAGCTTGACAAAAGGTATTAATTACATCACAAATCATTAACAACATTCATTATCCCCCTACATCTTTTAACTGAGAGACATTTTTCGCCTCTTTTTTATCTTCTGTTTCTATATAAATAGATAATTTTCCTAAACCTTTTATCCTTTGCTTTTCAGGACTATGAAACTTTTTTACATCTATGTCTATTATGATGCAGTCAAAAAATTAATTATTATAGATTCCACACTAAGTAGTAAACTACCTAATAGCTTACAAACTTTTTATTAAAATAAATATCTACTTAGATATTTTCGACTTATATTATATCATATTTTTCTAATAATATATATTATTTTACCACAATTAACACATTATCTTAAATAATCTAATTTTACGACATATTTTACATATATAACTTCAACTATTAATTTAAATACAAAAAATTAAAGAAGTGTGCCGCAGCACACTTCCTTTCCATTAACAATAGCCTGACCACAATATAATATGGCGGCCTTCAATCTTTTGTTTTCATAAAACGAGGTAATTTTATCTCTTGTTCTTCATAGATTCAGGCATTTCTTCTACAGCCATGCTGCTTATTGATGCTGGAGCAACATTAACCATTGATGCTGCAATGCCAAGGAAGAAATCTCCTAATAGCTTAAATACCTTTTTCATAAAAATACCTCCTTTTTTATGTA